>Ga0302320_10000906_pt1 | contig 70682 bp, 54 predicted proteins | sample Bog_T0_3_FD_202130 | JGI IMG/M metagenome (GOLD analysis project Ga0302320, IMG submission 202130) | Peat permafrost microbial communities from Stordalen Mire near Abisko, Sweden - Bog_T0_3 | ecosystem: Environmental > Terrestrial > Soil > Wetlands > Peat | place: Sweden: Abisko, Stordalen Mire... | reverse complement strand
CTGGCGCCGTTCGTTCGCATCGCGGTGCTGGGATTTGCCGAGACAACGTCCGTATACGGAAAGAAAGCGCGCGTTACAGGGCTTCCGGTGCGCCGGGCGTTTTTTGAGATTGCGCCCCGGCGTTCAGGGCCGCCGGTGGGAGTAGCACAGGCACTCCTGCCTGTGACTGGCCGGACACAGCCAGGAGTGGCTGTGTCACCCACGCTTCTCATCGTGGGTGGAAGTCAAGGTTCGAGGGCGATCAATCAGGCATTGGTAAAGGCCGTACCGCTGCTGTTCGGTGGAGACGCTACAAGGGCAGGTGCGATGAGAATCATCCACCAAACCGGCGAACCCGACTATAATGAAGTGTTGAAGACCTATCAGGAACATGGCTTGAGGGCTGAGGTTCACGCCTTTATCGATGACATGCCCGGAACACTGGCGCAGGCGGATCTTGTGATCTCACGCGCGGGCGCCACCGCCTTGGCTGAATTGGCTGCCGCCGGCAGAGCGGCGTTGCTGGTGCCGTTTCCCGGCGCCGCCGATCAGCACCAATTGGAGAACGCCCGAGCCGTGGAGAAGGCGGGGGCAGCGCGCGTTGTTGAGCAATCAGACCTGACGCCGGAACGACTGGCGAAAGAGATTCGGGAACTGATGGCAAGCCCGGCAGCCTTGGAAAAGATGGAAACCTTCGCACGAACGCTGGCCAGGCCAGACGCGGCTGAGCGCATTGCGGATCTAGTGGAAGATTTGGCGCGGAACAGCTAGGAAAATAGAAACTCGAAAATAGAAAATCGAAACTGGAAAATGGAAACTGGAAAGTCGGCCTTCCAGATACAAGCTTGGTAGCACGGAATTGATTGCGATTTTCGAGTTTCCATTTTCGATTTTCGATTGCAACGGACCAAGGACAACGGACAACTGACCCATGTTAGGTAAGATTCGCAAGATACATTTCGTAGGCATTGGCGGCATCGGGATGAGCGGCATCGCTGAGGTGTTACTGAACCTTGGTTTCGAAGTTTCAGGTTCCGACCAGAAGGCGACGCCGGTAACCGACCGGCTGGCAAGTTTGGGCGCGCACATTTTTGAAGGTCACGTGGCCAGCAATGCCAGTGAAGCGCAGGTGGTGGTGGTGTCGTCCGCGGTGCGGCCGGACAATCCGGAAATTCAGGAAGCGCAGCGGCGGCAGGTTCCAGTGATCCCGCGGGCAGAAATGCTGGCGGAACTGATGCGCATGAAGTTCAACGTGGCGGTGGCGGGCGCGCACGGCAAGACTTCCGTAACCTCCATGATCGCGGTGATGACGGCGGAGGCGAAGCTTGACCCCACGGCAGTGATTGGCGGCCGCCTGGATGTTTTTGGATCCAGTGCCCGGTTGGGAAAAAGCGATTTGATGGTGGTTGAGGCGGATGAAAGTGACCGCTCTTTTCTCTACCTGCTGCCTTCAATTGCCGTGGTCACCAACATTGATCGTGAGCACCTTGACCACTATCGCGACCTCGACGATATTGCGGCAGCCTTCGTATCCTTCATGAACAAGGTTCCGTTTTATGGGACCGTGGTGGCCTGTGTTGACGCGCCCTGGCGCGATCTGATCCAGACGCTGTTGCCCCAGTTGCGCCGCCGCGTGGTGACTTATGGAATCGAAGAGGGCGCGGACGTGCAAGGCAGAATTAGCGAGCTTACTTCCGCCGGATCGGTTTTTGACGTGACGGTAAAGCGGCGGGAACTCGGCCGGTTCTCCATCCCCGTGCCCGGGCGGCACAATGTGCAAAACGCGCTGGCCTCCATTGCCGTGGGACTTGAGCTGGACCTCACGCCGGAGCAGATTCGGCAGGGTCTGGAACGCTTTCGCGCCGCCGACCGCCGATTTCAGATCAAGGCGCAGGTGGATGGAATTACCATTGTGGACGATTACGGCCATCACCCCACGGAAATTTGCGCCACGCTGGACGCCGCCCGATTGCGCGGGGCCAAGCGACTGATCGCCATCTTCCAGCCGCATCGCTACACGCGCACCAAGTTCCTGCTGGATGAGTTGGCGAGCTGCTTTACCGGATGCGACCGAGTCTACGTGCTGGATATTTATGGCGCCAGCGAACAACCGATTCCCGGCATAACGTCGGGCCGGCTGGTGGGCCGCATGCATGAATTGGGCTTAAACAACGCGCGCTACGCGCCTTCAGAAGAACAGGTGTTGAAAGAGTTGGAGCAGGAAGGGCAACCGGGTGACCTGATTATTACCATTGGAGCCGGAAGCGTGTGGAAGATCGGCGAGGCGCTGGCGAAAGAGCTGGAAGCAAGGAGTCAGAAGTCAGTAGTCAGGAGCTAGAAGGCGGTTGGCAAGTGACCCAAGTGGTCCGTAAAAGAGGGGTAAAGTGAGAACAGTGGACGTTTTCTCCTGACTCCTGATTTCTGTCTCCTGTCTCCCCGGGAAAAAATTATGGAAATGGTCGAACCCAACGCACTACCTCTTCCGGATCTGCTGGATCCGATGGAGGATTCTCCCTATCTGCGGCGGCAGAAATCGGTTCCGTTGCGGCGCAGCCGGATCTCCCGGCGAGTGCGTGTGGCGCTCTTTGTGATTGCCGTGCTGTTGCCCGTCGGCTTCGCCGGTTACGCGATTTCCACATTCGCGTTGACCTCCCCTCTGTTTGTGCTGGCGTCGCCGGATGACATTGTGGTGGCAGGGAACAACTTTGTCTCCCGTGAAGAGGTTTTGGGCGTGCTGGATCTGCCGTTAACGGGAAACATCAGGACGGGAACCAACGTTTTCCGCATCGCGCTTGAAGGCAAGCGGCGCGCGGTGGAGACGTTGCCCTGGGTGCGCACGGCTTCCGTGACCCGCGTTCTGCCCCATGGCTTGTTGGTGCATATCACGGAACGAACTCCTGTGGCTTATGAGACTGTAGGTGGACGCGTGTGGTTGGTTGACGCGGATGGAATGGACCTGGAAAAGCCTGACAATGGAGTTTTTGATTTCCCCGTGATCTACGGACTGGAAAGCCTGACCGGTGTGGATGACCGCCGCGCTCGTATGGCTCTGTACATTGATTTTATGCGGCAACTGGGAGTGGAAGCACCGCGCGCCGGGTGGATGATTTCGGAGGTCTACCTGACAGATGGGGAGGACCTGAAAGCGCTCCTCATCAGCGGACAGCAGACCGTGCAGGTTCATTTCGGGCAGAGGGATTTTCTCCAGCGATTCCATAATTTTCTGGTCCTGCTTCCGGAAATTCAGAAATCGAATGGTAAACTTGATTCTGTCGATTTGAGGTACCACAATCAAGTTGTCGTGGAACCTCAGGCGACGGTGCCGCCCGCGGATGGGGCAACTCCGTCCAGCACTGACCGAAAGGGATAGATTCGCAAGCAGCGATCAGGCGTGAGAGAAACCGGAATCCTGAAAGCGCCAGGCTGATTTCTGAAAAAAGATCATGGCTCGTAAAAACAATTTCATCGTCGGGCTCGACTTGGGCAGCATCAAGACCTGTGCTGTGGTGTGCAAGCCGAACTCGGAAGGAAAGCTGGAATTGGCGGGCCTGGGCATCGCGGAATCCAAGGGCTGGCGCAAGGGGAGGATCGTTAATCTTGATCTGACCGCGGCGGCCGTGAAGAAAGCCCTGGAAGCCGCGGAGGCCGGCGCGGGCGTTTCCATTGAGTCGGCATACGTTGGCGTGGGCGGCGCCCACATCAAGGGAGTGAATTCGCAGGGCGGCATTGCGCTCGGAAAGTCTGCCACCTCCACCCGTGAGGTGGACCGGGAGGACATGCGCCGGGTCAGTCAGGCGGCGCAGGGCATCACTCTGCCGGATGATCGCCAGCTTCTGGAGGTTCTTCCCCAGGAATTTCTGCTGGACGCACAGGCGGGCATTCGCGACCCAGTGGGCATGGTGGGGGCGCGGCTGGAAGTGAATGTGCATTTGGTGACAGCGTCCATTGCCGACCATCAAAATGTGGTTACGGCGGTAAACCATGCCGGAGTGGAAGTGCTGGGCACGGTCTTTGAACCCCTGGCCGACGCAGGAGCCTGCCTGACCACGGACGAGCGCGAACTGGGCGTAGCCCTGGTGGACATTGGCGGTGGCACCACAGACATGATTGTTTATCACGGCGGCGTGGTGCGTCACTCGGCCGTAATTCCCGTGGGGGGCGAGCACTTTACCAATGACATTGCCGTGGGCTTGCGCACTCCCATTCCCGAAGCGGAAAAAATGAAGAAGGCTTGGGGAGAGCGTGACTTTGCCAAGCTTGCTGACACGATGGTGGAGGTTCCCAGCGTGGGGGAAAGGCCTTCCCGCGTTGTGACCTACGCCACGCTGAGTGAGATTATTGAACCGCGCGCGCTGGAGCTGCTGGAGTTGATTCAGTTGGAAATCAGCCGCTCGGGCAGTGAGAAACAGTTGGGGGCAGGCGTGGTTCTGACCGGCGGCGGCGCCAAGCTGGGAAATCTGGCGGCCCTCGCGGAGCCGGTTTTCGGCATGCCTGTGCGGGTGGCCATTCCCGGCGGGTTGGAGTCAATGGGAGAGACTCTTCCTGACCCGGCGTTCTCAACGGTGGTGGGACTGGCCATTTACGGATATCACCAGAGGCTGCTGCGTGACGCCAAAGAGCCCACCGGCCTTTGGGCAAAACTGTGGAACAGCATGCGAGGTAAGAACTAAGTCATTGGTTCATCGGGCGATCGGGCCATGGAAGTATGGTGGTTCAATGGCTCGCTGTTCCAATGGGCAAATGACCTGATAGCGGAAGGAGCCATCATGGGGAGTGAGAGCAATTCGGGGGACCTCCGTGTGGATTTCTCGGAAGAACTGCGCGACCGGCTGGATTTCTCGGGCGAAATGCGCGACGGCGCAAAAATAAAGGTGATTGGGGTTGGTGGTGGCGGCGGCAATGCGGTCAACCGCATGATTGACGCTGATGTGAAGGGTGTGGACTTTCTCGTGGCCAACACCGATGCGCAAGCGCTGCAGTCCTCCAAGGCCGCGCTCAAGATTCAGTTGGGCACAAAGCTTACCAAGGGATTGGGTTCGGGCGGCAATCCGGAAATCGGACGACGGGCGGCACTGGAAGACACGGAGAAGATCATCGAGGCCCTGGAAGGCGCGGACATGGTGTTTGTCACCACCGGGCTGGGTGGCGGAACTGGAACGGGCGGTGCACCAATTGTTGCCAGCCTGGCGCGGGAATTGGGAGCGCTCACCGTGGCCGTGGTGACCAAGCCCTTTGCCTTCGAAGGCAAGCGCCGCATGATGCAGGCGGAGCAGGGGTTGGCGGAACTGAGCCAGGGCGTTGACACCGTCATTTGCATTCCCAACGAGCGGCTGATGCAGTTTGTGGATAAAGGGACGAGCTTCTTTGAGGCGTTCCGCATCGCTGACGATATTCTGCGGCAGGGCGTGCAGGGAATCTCCGACATCATCACCATCACGGGCATCATCAACCGTGACTTTGCCGACATCAAAACGATCATGGAAGGCATGGGTTACGCCGTCATGGGAACTGCCGTGGCTAGCGGAGAGAATCGGGCCGTGGACGCCACCAACCTTGCCATGGCCAGCCCGCTGCTTGAGGATGCCAGCATTAACGGCGCCCATGGAATTTTGCTGAACATAACCGGCTCAAACAAGCTTACACTGTATGAGGTGCACGAGGCTTCGACCATCGTTCAGAAGGCTGCCGCGGAGAACGCCAACATCATTTTTGGCGCCGTACACGATGAGTCGATGGGCGATGCCGTCAAGGTAACCGTGATTGCGACGGGCATTAAATCCGAACGGATGGGGATCAAGCCTCTTTCTGGCCCTTCGGTGGGAATTCGCACTGCGCAGCAGATCGTTAAGAACCATGAGGCCAGAAAAGAGAAGCTGCCGGTGGAAGCACCGCCTCCCATTACGATAACGACGGAGAATAATAATGAGGAAGAGGACCTGGACAAGCCCACATTCCTCCGCCGCCGCAAAGAGGAAAAAAAGTAGCGTGAGGGTGCGGGTCCCGGTTCTTTGGGCATACTCCGGTGGGCGATTATTTTTTTAAGTAAAGCGCTGAATGGGAATAGTTTAGTATAATTCTTGGGGCCAGGAAGAGAATACAACTCGGAGATTGAGGGACAAGCGGTTTCACGCCCTGCCGCGAGTTAGCCGAATGATTGCCTGTGGAATACCTCTTGCCTTCCGCGGCCAATTCACTGTATTTATCGAAATTCTGGCTTTCGATTCCGAGCATGCGGAAAACCCCGTGCTTGGCAAAATCATCTGAGGAAGAGGCGCGGGTCTGTGCTGATGCTCATCTGGGCGTCGCCGGTGTTCCCAGCCTGTCGCGGCCAAGTGACATTCCCAGACGTAGATTGAAGGAGACTCTTGAGACGGATGCCCCAAGGTAGGTTGGTGAATTTTATTGGCGCGGCACTCCTCGCCGGATTGTTGACAGGTTGCGGTTCCTCTTCGACAACGACCACCACCACAAGTACAACTCCCGCCCCCACTACGGGGAATTTGATCACCATCGTGCATGACGTGCCAATCTGCAACGCGATTTCCGCAGCCGTCGTCGTCCAAAACTTGAATTTCGCCAGGACTGGCAGCGGGAGCATCGCCACGTACCTGAACACCACCCCGTCCTTCGCTCCGGAAATCCGTTTGAACCTCACCCAGCTTCGGGATTTCGATACAATTCTCTACTCTTACCCGGTGAAGGCGGGAACCTACGATCAGGCGACTCTTGACTTTGAACTCGCACAGTTGGCTGCTTATGACCCGACATTGAGCCCGCCGATCCACACTTTCCTTCCCACTTTCACCAACTCCAAGCCTCTTATCAACATCAATCCCCCCCTGGTGATTACTGCCGGCCAAGCGAACGTCATGGTCCTTGATTTTGACGTTCAGCACATGTTGGGAACGGATTCGAAGGGGAATCTCAACGGCCAAATTACTCCCGTTGTGAACATTACCCAGTTGTCAGCGCTCACCCCCAGCGGGTCCACCAGCCCCAATGGGTTTGGCGAAATCGATGATATTTGGGGATTCGTTCGAAGCATCTCCAACACGAATACGACTGCCAATGCCAACTACATTGGCAACTTCCAAATGCAGGTCCTGTCGCCTTCCACAGCAGACGCCCCGGAATTAGCCATCAACCTGACCTCGACGACCAACAAAGTGGGATTTTCCGACCTCGGGCACCTTTTGCCAAATAGCTACGTGGAGGCAGACGTTACTCTGGATGCGCAAGGAAACTTTGTCGGAAACACCATTGAAGTCCAGGCAATTGAGGATCCCTTCCCCACCCAGGTGGGAGTGACACCAAGCACGGCGTTGATTGGCCCCATCACATCAATTCAAACCGATTCCGCCGGCAATCCAAAACAGGTGAATTTGTGGGTGCATGAAGCCGAGCCCGATGACACCGGCACAATTCCCAACGACACAATTTTCCAGATTGACCTCACGAACAACCCAACCTATCAAGCATCGATTCTTGGCCCGAATTTTGCCAATTTCACCTTCGGCCCGCGGAATCTGACGGTGGGACAGGAACTCGTCGTCCACGGGGCCTACACCAAACCTTCCGGCACGGCACCCGGCACAACCACCGTACTGCCCTTTACGGTTGAGCCTTCGGCCATTTACCTGAAGCTGCAGTCGATGCAGGGGACGTTGAATTCAATGTTGGCGATCGGATCTGATGACGCTACCGGCGTGTTCATTCTCGCTCCCTGCTGCACCTTGCTGCAAGGTGTTCCCATCTACGTAGTGACCAATGGCCAGACGACTTACGTAAACGTCACCGGATTGGGTGGTGTTACCGCTGTGAATAGCCTGTTGGTGAAGGGCATGCCGTATTATGAGCCGAATGCAGTGACCATCAACGGGGTCAACATTCCCGCCGGTGCGATGGTATTCCAAGCCAAGCAGGTTCATGTTCTGCAATAGAAATTGCCGCCTTTCTACCAGACTGGCAGCTTTCCAGCCTTCTTGCCTTTCCCTCCGGGAAGGTTGGTAAACTTCAAGTCACTTCCTGTAAGCATCTTGGTGAGCAGGATGATCTGCCCCGCGTGGTGCGAGAAATGTTCGGCCACATGGAACACCGCCTCGTATCCCGTCACCTGAAATTTCTGGATGCTATACGTTCGTTCCAAACTTTCAATATTAAGTTTGCGAACAATGCGGCATGCTTCCCCCACCGTTTTTTGCAGGCGGGCTATGAGTTCACGCCGCGGCCTGGGGCCGGCCTCGCTGAACTCCTGGTCCCGATTGCGTGTGTCTGACGCACCGCCCAGGCCGGAGATGATCCACTGCCGCACGTTACCCTCCAGGTGGAGCACGAGGTTGCCCACGCTGTTGGAAGCCTTATTGGGCCGCCACCAGATCTGTTGGGTTGAAAGCACTTCCACACAGCGCGTGATGCGGGGCAGATAGACGTCCTTCAGCACGTGTTCAGCCTGGGCAATCGTGGAATGGGCCGCCTGCGTTTTTGTCATGACTTTTCTCCGTTTTTGCTCCGCATTTGCGCCGCGACGGACCTGCGCTTATACTCCCCTTGGCTGGCAACCATGAGCTCCTTGAAACAGTTGATAACTGGCGCCCGGAATTGGTCCCTGAGCGAGAAGTTCTTCGCCTTGGGCATGATTATTTTCGGTGCGTTTTTCGTCGCCGTCGGAATCCACCGATTCCATGTACGCCCCGAGCATTTTGGCCTGGTCAGCGTCCTTGGCTGCGTGGTGGGTGCGTTTGGCGGGTTTTTTCTGCTGCTCTTGACCGACTACCTGCTTCACCACGCCCGGCTTGTTTTCGTCCCCTTCGTGATCTGCCTGATCTTTCTTGCCGTCATCCAGCCGCAACTTGGCATTGGACTGGGCCTCGCTTTGTGGTACATGCTTTTTACGCAATTGCGCAGTTAGCGAGCTTCCGCTTCCAGCACCAGGACCGACTCTGCCGCAAGAGGCATTGTGACCATGGTTTTACCGTTGGCAAAGGTGCTCTTCAATGCAACGCCCGAAATCGCGTTTGCGACTTTGGCGTAGTTTCCCGTAAAACTCACTGCCACGGTTTGCGCCGCGCCCCAGTTCGAAAGCACAGCAAAAGCTCTTCCCGGACCTTCCAGCGCGCGGAATGATACCTGCCCCGACCCCTTCTCCAATTTTACCGTCTCGCCTGCACTGGCTGCCAGAGCCGGCTGCACAATCCATTCTTGAACATCCTCGTTATTTCGGTGGCGGTAGGCAAGCGTCACCGCGCTGGCGTAATAGATGGCGCGGCCTTTGCCGAAATCATTTTGTACCGCAAACGGCCTGCCCTCGCGGTCCCGCAACAGCACGTGCGCGCCCTTCAGCTTCAGGGGCAGCCGCCAGGTTTCTCCGCCCAATTCGTTCGTGGCGGTGACGGAATAAGGTGTCTCTACCGGGTCGATATCATTCGCCTCTGCCCCGAACACTTCGCCCAGCCCACCGGGAATCCGGGGCCGCAAGTCTCCATACTCGTTCTTCCATGCCAGCAGTCCATCGGCCCAAAGGGTTCCGCCATTCTGCACGTAATCGTGCAAGGCGTTCACCGCCTGGTCATCCAGCGCATAAGCATAGGGCAGGTAGAGAACTTTATAGCGCCCTGCCGCCCCGCTCTTCAGTTCGTCGAGGTGTACGAAGTCCACCGGAATGTGCATACGTTCCAGCGCGGCGTAGGCTCCTTCCAGGGACTCGAGTGGTTCCTCCGCCCGGTGTTTCTCAGCTTGTGGGCGGCCGTCGAGCTGCATCAGCAAAAGGGCTTCTGGATTATAAAGAATGCCCACCTTCCGCGCCGGCGCGCTGGCCTGCGCCAGTTCCGGCACACGCTTGAGTGCGTCAGAAACATCCCTCACCGCATCCAGTCGGGGCGTTGGTTCGCCGTCACCGCCGACCAGGCCCCATTCGCCGCCTTCGTTCCCGAGCACGCGAGGATTCCACAGCCAGAAGACCACGGCACGCGATCCCGCTCCGAAGGAATCCCAAACCCAGCGCGTAATTTCGCTCCGGGTGGGATTCATGGCGCGGTGGCCCGTAAAGACTGTTGGGCCGCCCTGAAGCTCCGTTACCCACCAGGGGCGCTCCGCCGAGGCGCTGCGCAACAGGTCAAGACAATAGGCAAAGGGCAAACCGAATTCACCGCGGTCGTATTCGCTGAAGTTCCATGCGGGGTGAATCGAAGTGCCCATGAAATCTGCAAACTTGCCCTCCTTCCAGGGATCCTGGCCACGCGCTGCCAGATTGCTGATCAGCGCAGGGGGATTGATGTGGGTTGGGTGCGTCGTGTCCAGGGCGCGAATCTGCTGCTCAATCCATTGCAGGAAGCCGCAAAGATCGTCGATGTTGAAATTCTTCCAATCGACAAAGGAGGAGTAGTCCGTCCATCCATGCGTCCACTGCTCCGGGTCAACCTGCACATCGGAAAATGTTTGCAGCGGTTGGAACCGGCGCTGGTTCAGCCGGTCGACGGTGCCGTACCGTTCTTCCAGCCATTTGGCGTAGGCGGCCAGTGTGGAGGGCTCATAATTCACTTCCAGGCCCGGCTCATTCATCAGCAGCCACGCCCCCTGCGCCGGATGATTGCGGTAGCGGCCCACCACTTTTTCCAGGTAAATCGCGGATTGTTCGCGCAGTTTCGGGTCGTTCAGGTTCATGCGGTGATGGTAGAACGCCGTCAGCTTCATCCAGCCGGGAGGATCTTCCGCACAGAGCGTGGCGGCAATCTTGATGCCGTTCGCCTCGGCCGAATCGTAAATCCAATCGTAGCGATGAAAGTCCCATTCGCCGGGCACGCGCTCAACGTCATCCCAGATGATGAAGATGCGCGCCACCGTCAGGCCATACTGATGCATCAACTGGAAATGGTGGCGTACGGTCTCCGCCGTATCGGTATGGTTTAGGAAATATTCGGCGCCCAGGCGGAGCTGATTGGTTAAAGGGGCTAGCCGGGCGGCGGATTCAGTCTGCTGTGCCCGCGTGTTGGAAGTGAGCGTGAGCAACAGAAGTGCGCCGAACAGGATGTTCAGGCCACATACGAGGGCTGCCCGCCAGATTTTATGGTTTGTGCTGAGAAGATTGCGATGAATGCGATGAAGCGTCATAGGGAATCCACCTTAAGACCAAACGGCCCAACCGGAATTCCGATCCTCCTATTCCAGCCGAGGGAACCATACAAGTGCCCGTCTTCGAATGCAAGGTCAAGTTGAGGGTTGTGAATCACCCTGAGGCTGGGAGGCCATTTGAGGATTGGTCGAGCGAATAGTTCGGGGCCGGGTGTTCGGTGTCCCACGGTGGGTCGATTCGCGAAGCGTCTTGAGTGCGGTGGCAGCAGCTACCGCCTTCCGACTGTACCCAATACGATGAATGCGCGGGCGAACGGTGAAGAGCATCCTGCGGACAAAATTGCAGCCGTGGACGAACCTTGAGCAGGTATAATGATTGGGTTCGGGGCGCTAAAGAGAAAATCCAGGTTAAAGGTGTCGGGCGACTTGCCAGCAGCCCGGGCCGGAGAAGAGTTGGCTGTGCATGTCCCGCCATTCCTTCTTCGCTCCAATCAATTTGTCTTTCAATGAACATTCGCTTTGACAACACCTATGCCCGGCTGCCGGAACGGTTCTTCGCCAAACAGGAACCCGCCCATGTTCCGGAGCCGAAGCTCATTCGCCTCAACCTCGCGCTTGCGGCAAAGCTTTCGATCAACACCGATTGGCTGCAATCTGCGGAGGGAATCGCCACGCTTGCGGGTAACGCGATTGCCGGGGGTTCCGAGCCGATTGCTCAAGCCTATGCCGGCCATCAGTTTGGCGGATTCGTGCCGCAACTGGGTGACGGGCGCGCAATCCTTTTGGGTGAAGTTGTTGGCGCCGATGGCCGCCGTTACGACGTGCAATTGAAGGGTTCCGGGCGCACGCGGTTTTCGCGCGGCGGCGATGGCAAATCCGCCCTCGGTCCCGTGCTGCGCGAATACATTGTGAGCGAAGCCATGGCGGCGCTGGGAGTTCCCACCACGCGAGCCCTGGCGGCTGTAGCCACCGGAGAGAGAGTTTTGCGGCAGGAAGGGCGGGTGCCTGGCGGAGTGTTCACCCGCGTTGCGGCAAGTCACATTCGCGTCGGAACCTTTCAATATTTTCTCGCGCGCAACGATGTTGATGCCATCCGCCTGCTCGCCGATTATGTGATTGCCCGGCACTACCCGGATGCGGTTAAAGCACCCAATCCCTATGTGGCATTGCTTGAATCCGTCGCCACCGCCCAGGCGGACCTGATCGCGCAGTGGATGTCTCTGGGCTTTATCCACGGGGTGATGAACACGGACAACACGGCCATCTCTGGCGAGACCATTGATTTCGGACCGTGCGCGTTCATGGAAGCCTTCCACCCGAGGTGCGTCTTCAGTTCCATCGACTCCCGCGGGCGCTATGCGTGGGGCAACCAGGCTGAGATCGGTCTCTGGAACATCTCTCGATTCGCTGAAACCCTGCTGCCCTTATTCTCTGAGGACTCCGGCGAAGCGGTACGGATGGCGGAAGCAGCTCTCTCAGGGTATCCGCAGCGATTCGACAGCCAATACATGGCCCGCTTCCGCGCCAAATTCGGGCTCCCACCGGATGCGCCGGTCGCGCTGATCCAGGAAGGTCTTGATCTGCTCAGCGCGCAGGAGGCAGATTTCACTCTCTTTTTCCGCCACCTCACCCGCGTCGCGGCGGGGGAGGACTCTGCGACCCTGGCGGCGATGTTCTCCGACCCCAAGCCCTTTGCGCCATGGTTGGCCAAATGGCGTCGCGAAGCGAACCCCGCCTTGCGCCTTGCTGACATGTGTGCCGCCAACCCAATCCTGATCCCGCGCAATCACCGCGTGGAGCAAGCCATCCAGAGCGCCTATGCTGGCGACTATGCCCCGTTTCACCGTTTGGTGGATGCGCTGGCCGCGCCTTACACTGAGCAGCCCGAATACGCCGACCTTGAAGCGCTCCCGAAAGAAGACGAGATCGTCCACCAGACTTTTTGCGGCACCTAGCGTGAGCTTGGATTCCTCTCTCTCGCTCGTTGTTCTTGCGGTCCCCGCTACGATTGCTTCCGGATTTCTTCCCGCACGCCGCTCTTCCACTCGGCGTTTTCCCAGTAGGTGAGCCAAAGGTAGAACGTGGCGTAGCTTCGCCAGCCTTGCCACGCGCGCCCCATCTTTTGCACACGTTCGGGTTTGGGCCTTTTGCGTAGGCCGTAAAAGTAGTGCATCACTTTCTGCAATCCCACGTCAGCGGAGGGCAGGCAATCCACGTGGCCCAGCGCGCGCAGACCCACGTATTGCCCCGTCCAATGGCCCACGCCTTTCAGCTCCAGCAGTTTTTCGTGGGCCGCCGACGGCTCAAGCTGGGCCAGGCCCTCAAGGTCCAGCGCTCCATCCAGCACGCTGCGGGAAATGGCGATGATGTATCGCGCCTTGGGGCCTGAAACCTGAAGCGGCAGAAGTTCGGCCGGAGTGGTGGCGGCCAGCACGGCTGCGTCCGGAAACGTGCTGTAAGCGCGGCCTTCGAATTCCACGCTGCGGCCGTAGGTATCAATCAATACCTTCTTCACTTTGTGCGCGAACGACAGGTTTACCTGCTGCTCAATGATGGCGGAGATTAGAATCTCAAAGACTCTCGGGGCCTGGGGAATCCGCATCCCGCGGAAGTGCGCGATGAGCTGGCGAAGCACCGGGTCATTTTGCGCGAGTGCGTAGAACGGTTGGAGGTCAAGCTGTGTGGAGAAGGTGCGTGCCACCTCTGCGGCTACGGCCTTGCGAGAATCATCATTATCCGCCCCCGCCAGAATCCTGACTCGCAATGCGGTTTTATTCGACCGTGCGTCCGCGCGCACGCCGTAGAGAACCAACTGGTCGCCGAATTCCAGCACGCGGCGGTACTCGCCATCCACAAAGTAATCGAGCAGCGGAGCGAATTGCCGTCCATTCAGCAACGGCGGCGGAGCCAGGATGAATCGAAGCGTCTGGGCGAAGTTGAAGGGTGCACGGGGATGAAGCAGCATAAGTTTCTCAAGTGCCCGCTCCATTTTGCCTTGAGGCCGGACGTCGCGCAAGGGGGCGGGCACAGGCAGGAGTGCCTGTGTCACATCTTCGTTCCAAACACACCGCGCGGAATCCGGGTTAGAATTGAAGTGATGCAAACGCGCACCATCGCGATTATCGGAGGCGGGCCGGCGGGGGCCACCACGGCGGAGAAGTTGGCCGCGGGTTGGGGGCTCGGCAGTCCCGGCGGCAGCAACCATCGCGTGCTCGTCTTTGAGGAGAAGCCTGACTGGGAGAAGCCCTGCGGCGGCGGCCTGAGCCACAAGGTTCTGCGGCGCTATCCGTTTCTGGCGGAAGCGGCGGGAGGCGCGAATTTGCTGCGCGATGCGGAGTTTATCGCTTCTACTGGCACGGCCTTGCGCTTTAACCTGCGCACCCCCCTGGCCATCTATTCGCGCGCCACACTCAATCGTTTGCTGCTGGGCCGCGCAGAAGATGCCGGAGCCGAAATTGTGAAAGATCGGATTGTGGGCTTGCGTCGTGCGGACACAGGCTGGGAGCTAGAAGGCCGCGGCAAGACCTATCGCGCCGATTATGTGGTGCTGGCGGGCGGCGCACGCTCCCGCTTGCGGCAGACTTTCACGGAGGATTTTGCCGCCCATGATTTCATGCTGACCTTCGGTTACTACCTGAACGTGCCGTGCGATCTGCTGCGCGTGCAGTTTTTTGAAAAATTTGAAGGGTATGCTTGGGCGTTTCCCCGGCCAGACCACGTCTCCGTGGGGATTGGCGCGAAGATGGGTGAGGGAACCATGGCCGAGCTGAGAGCCCGCTTGGGCACGTTCATGCAGAAGTCCGGTTACGCTCCCGATCCTGATAGAATTTACAGTCATCTTTTGCCGTCGCTTTCCATCAAGAGTTGGGGCAATCTGCGCCTTTCCGGACCGGGATGGGCACTGGCGGGAGACGCGGGCGGACTGGTGGACCCCGTCACGGGCGAAGGAATCTATTACGCCCTGCGGTCTGGCGAACTGCTGGCTGAATCCCTGCTGGAGGAGGCGCCCCAAACCTACCAGGAACGCGTTCGCAACGATTTTGGCCGCTCACTTGCGCTGGGTGCGCGACTGGCCAGGATGTTCTATCATGGAGAATTCCTTGGTGGTGGCGTTACCACCCGCATGATAGAGTTCGGCACGCACAGCCGCAAACTGCTGGAGGTCATGCAGGACCTTATTGAAGGTTCGCAATCATACTCGGGCCTGTTTGCCCGCCTGCAAAGGGCGATGGGCCGCACGTTGCTGGATACCGGTTTGGGACGTCTGCGAAAAGCATTGATGCACGGTGCCGTACCGCAGGCAGCCTGCCCCGATAAATCGGGATCCCGCCCGTGACTGGAGTTTCTACATTTTCGGTTCAACCACCCCGGCGCTAACGCGCCGCCCCTCCTCATCCGAGGAGGGGAGCTTTTTCCGGCGGCTCCCCTCCTGAATCAGGAGGGGCTGAGCGCTAGCGAAGGGGGGTGGTTTCAGGAAGCGCCGGGGTGGTTTCAGGAAACGCCGGGGTGGTTTCATGCGCGCGATTCACAGCGCAAGCCGGTGTATAAACTCCAGCCACGGGCGTCCCGCCCGTGAAGGAGTGCGGCCCAATGGCCGTGCTACAAAATCCGGCATGGCCAGGACCTGTCCCGATGACTTTGATCGGGATGGCCATGGCACGGAGCCAAATACAGGAATCCTATTTATGCCAACCAAATCACAAGCACTTTTCGCCAGGGCCCGGCAATTGATGCCGGGCGGGGTCAATTCTCCCGTGCGCGCCTTCCGGGCCGTGGGTGGTGATCCACTTTTCATGGCCAGCGGCAAAGGCGCGTCGATGACTGACATTGACGGCCGCAGTTACATCGATTACGTCCTCTCCTGGGGGCCGCTGATTGTGGGGCACGCCCACGCCGAAGTGGTGGAGGCTCTCACCCGGGCCGTGGAGACGGGCACCAGTTTTGGCGCGTGCACGCCGCGGGAAGTGGAGATGGCGGAACGCATCATTGAGGCCTATCCCTCCATTGAACGCGTGCGGCTGGTGAACTCCGGCACGGAGGCCACGCTTTCCGCCCTGCGAGTGGCGCGGGCCGCAACCGGGCGCGACAAGATTTTGAAATTCGAAGGCTGCTATCACGGGCATGGTGACAGCCTGTTGGTGAAGGCCGGTTCAGGCGTCGCCACGCTGGGCCTGCCCGATAGTCCCGGAGTTCCGCAGGCGCTTGCCAAGCTCACCGTTACCGTGCCGTTTAACGATCCGGCGGCATTGGAGGAAGCCTTTCACGTGCATCACCATGAACTGGCGGCGGTGATTGTGGAGCCGGTGGTAGGCAACATGGGAACGGTTATCCCCCGGCCGGGCTTTCTGCAAAAGTTGCGGGCCCTGACGCATGAGCACGGAACGGTGCTGATTTTCGACGAGGTGATGACGGGTTTTCGCGTGGCCTATGGCGGCGCGCAGCAGCTTTACAAGATCGATCCGGACATGACCACACTGGGCAAGGTGATTGGCGGCGGCCTGCCCGTTGGGGCGTATGGCGGCAAGGCGCGACTGATGGATCTGGTTGCCCCCGCCGGCCCGGTTTATCAGGCTGGAACGCTTTCAGGCAATCCCCTGGCAGTCGCGGCAGGGCTGAAGACGCTGGAGATTCTGCGCCGCCCCGGCATCTATGAGCGGCTGAATTCACTCGCGGAAAAGTTGACGAATGGCTTGAGCACCGAAGCGGCGCGGCAGGGAGTGCTGCTCACCGTCAATCGCGTCGGCTCAATGTTTACCGCCTTCTTCACTCCTGATCCGGTGTTTGACTACGCCACCGCCAAGAGGGCGGACACCGCGGCCTACGGAATATTCTTCCGTTCGCTGCTGGAAACAGGCGTCTATTTCCCGCCCTCGCAGTTTGAAGCCGCATTCCTCTCCACCGCCCACAGTGAGGGCGATGTTGCGGCGACCATTCAAGCTGCCAGTCTCGCCTTTGCCGGCTTGCATCCGTAAGGCGGTAGCAGCGCCGCTTGAGCCCGCTTGGTGCATTTTGCTGTTTTCCCGTTACTCGCCCGACAAGGCCATCGAATTCTTTGACAAGGCCTTGGCCCTTGATCCGCGTTTGCCCCAATCCTGGGCGAGTAGCCCTTTCGGGAAGCTTACGACTTGCGATTCGTCGAGGTAAGTGAGTGGCTTGAACTTTTGGGACGGGGGCCGTAGTTTGGGAACGGGTTTCCTTAACGAATCGGGACATGGATTCGGTCAACTGGCTTTGCGCTAATCGAAATCGGGGATGCGTGGGCGCATTCTCCCCATGCCCTGGCCGGTCTCACATTTGCTTTGAGATTGTAGTTGGCTGAAGGTCTGGAACTCGGCATTCGCGTCCGCCGTTTTCACCTGCGCGCGCAGCACGACCGCCAGGCGGAAATGAGCTTCCTCTTCCTGCGGAGCCAATCGAATCGCCTCGCGGTATTGTTCCTCCGCCAGAGGGTATTTCTTTTTCCGCTCTTGTACTCTTCCGAAGCCAAGATGGTAGAGATATGAGTTGGCAGCAACCTTCCCCAGTGGTGCAAGGGCCGCTTCCGCCGCTTCCAAATCACCCTGTTTTTCAAATGCATCGGCCAGATAATATGCGGCCAGAATCTCATGCGGATCCAAACCCAATTCCTGCCGAAATTCCTCCACGGCGCGAGCCATATTCCCGGTGCTCAAGGCCATAAACCCCTGGGCAAAGTGGGCGCCGTGGCAGCGGGCGTCAAGCTTGAGGGCTTGTTGAAGCTCACGAGCGGCATCGTCCAACCTGTCCTGTGCGTCATAGGCGCGCCCCAGCAGCAGATGAATCATGGCCGAATTCGTGTTGTTTGAACCCGCGTGGGTTACCATGTCCAGGACTTTTTGCGGTTGTCTTTCCTGAAGATAGCAGCGGCCCAGCCAGTTGAGAATCGCGGGGTCGCTGGATTGAAACTGAAGCGCCGATTGGAAGCTTGCCTCTGCCTGGGCATATTCACCTTGAGCGTAGTAGACCCGCCCCAGGCCCAGATCCGCCTCAAGGCATTTGGGGTTTGAGCGTAAGACAGCAAGGTATGCTGAAATTGACTCTTTCGACTGCCCATCCTTTTCGAGGCCCTGCGCGCGTCGAAGAGCAGGGCTGGTGTCTATCGCCGATCCCAAGATTGAAAGGCAGGACACGGCGACTAAACTAAAAACAACTGTGTGCAATTTCGCCATAGGAATGCGTCCTAAGTTCCGGCTGCTAGGCGTCGCGCCCGCTGCGCCTCCAGAGGCGACAGAATGTCGTGTTTGCGTTCTCGCCTTGGGCATAATTTAGTCATGCTGATGGAAACGACCAGGGCCAGAAAGGTAAGAGCTCCCAAAATGACTGCCCCTTTGATTGTTTTCCAGGGATCGATCATGGCCGTCTCCTTTCTGCTTTTCCTTGCGTCCTTCCAACCTCCAAGGCAATGAACAGCACTCGCAGGTCCAAACGCGAGCCTCGTAAGCGGATGCGCGGAGTGAAGACACGTATGCTTTCCGACGTGACAAGATGTCGCGATTTCAGCAATGTATCGGCCATACTTAATTCCGGGCGCCCTGGCCGAAGGCGTTTGGAATAGCCAGCAAGCATTGGCGATGCTCGGGGAATCGATCAGATTGAAATGATCCCGAAGCGGATGAGCGTAAGAGAGGCAGTCGCCACAATCCCCCAAAGCAGAATCCCCTGAACGAGGGGACGCACGCCAACTTGCTTCAAAGTTGACTTGGAGATTCCCGTGCCAATCAGGTAAAGCGTGACTGTCAACCCGGATTTTCCCAGCATGCTGAGCCGGGGATACAGGGGGCCGAACAATGGCAGGTATGTGCTGGCAATGGCGGCAAGACAGAAAAGCAGGATAAACCAGGGCCAGTGGAAGCGCGCTTTGCTCTTTCGATAAAAGGCTATTACCAACGCCAAGGGAACAATCCACAAGGCTCGCGCAAGCTTGATGGTTGTTCCGACCATCAATGCCTGGGAGCCGTATCTGGCCGTCGCCCCCACGACGGAGCTGGTGTCGTGGATGGCGAGCGCAGACCACAAGCCGAATTGGGATTGGCTGAGGTGAAGAGCGTACCCGATGAGGGGAAAGAGAAACAGGGCGAGAGAATTCAGCGTAAACACTGTTCCCAACGATACCGCCATCTCCTCCTCCCCGGCATTCAGGATGGGGCCCACAGCAGCAATTGCGCTGCCGCCGCAAATGGCGGTGCCCGCGCTGATCAGCAGTGCCGCCGTCCTGTGAACCTTGAACAGGTGCCCAATTCCCAAACCAAGGAGCATGGCAAAGCTGATGCTGGCGGCCGTGTAAAGGAATCCGCTGCGGCCCGCCCGTAACACTTCGTGCAAGTTCATGCCAAAACCCAGAGCCACCACCGAGGCTTGCAGGAGAAAAGCGGAGAGTTTTTTGGAGTCAACATGATAGGGATGAGGAAAAGAAAAACCATAGATCAAGCCGGCCAGCAAGGCCCAGGGAGTTGAGATGAGGCCACTGGCGGCGACCACCAAGCCGACGAAGAAAATGTTCTTGGCATTCATGCTGAACAGTCTGGCGGCTTGGTTGCCCTCCTGTCCAAGCAGTAATTCTTATTGCTCATGCGCATAGCTTATCGCCCGCCCTGGTGGACTTAGCAAGCGGGGGGGGGCGGTTTCTGCACTATTCCGCGGCTCCCCTTACGACCCAAACAAGGAGCCACTTGGAGCTGGGTCGGAAAAGCAGGGGCTGGGGGCGGAACAGCGAATTACGAATTAGGAAGTGAGAATTAAGAATTGAGAATTGAGAACTGAGAACTGGAACGAACACTCTGACGCAGAATTCTTCATTCTTAATTCGTAATTCTTAAATGTCCCCGTGCCCGTATCCCGTGTCCCCAACCCCGAGTCGCGTTTCCCGAATCGCGTTTCCCGAGTCGCGTTTCCCGAATCGCGAGTCGCGAGTCGCGAGTCACGAATCCGGAGGCCCGAGTCGCGAGGCCCGAGTCGCGAGTCACGAGTCGCGAGTCACGAGTCCCTGAAATTCGCAGGACAATTTGACTTGCGCAAAACGGGTTTCTTGAGCCCGGGGCGCCCGGGGATTTTACCCCCGGTTACCGCATCCCACACGGCGGTTCAGCACCCCTCCCGCGCTATTGCGTACCCCTCAACGCGATATTTCAAAAAAGAGTCAACCTAAAGGCCTGTTATTTCGCGGCTGAAAAAAATCGCGGCTGAAAAAACGCTGGGGACGAAAAGCTGCGAATGAATGCAAACTGCGTCTGACTCCACGCCGCCCGCGCCCGACATCCGGCGCACCGTGATCCTGACCACAGGGACAACCCTTCGTCCGCCGCTCGGTGAGCTCAGAGGCCTGCCCAGTCAAACATCGCCTGCGGTGAGGCGAACCCTGGCGGAAGCCGAGAAAGAGCATATTGTGGAAGTCCTGAGGGATACGCGTTGGATGCTCGGTGGAGACGGTGGCGCCGCCGCCCGGCTGGGAATGCCGCGGACGACACTCGTCTATAGAATGCGCAAGCTCGGAATTGCCCGGGAACAGGGCAGCAAGACCTTCCGAAGCAGCCTCTGCGGGTTGTCTGATTCGCCCGCCGGTTTCAATCATGGCCGAATGGAAGCGCCACTCGGTGAGACGGAAAGAACGATCGAAAGGGCGTTTTCACAGGTCGGTATGGCTTGATTCATGGGCCACAGCATTCCCCTTGCCGGCAGTAATGCGCGGAGTGTTACTGCCCGTAGCTGTGAGGTTTGGGAGTCTTGATTTGTACCATAGAGAGACGCCCGGCTGCCCAATCCGCGATGCGGACTGAGCAGCGAGCGGCCGGATTGAAATGAACTGTCGTGCGGCTACCAGCGTCCAGCGTGACTACCACCATCCACGTGCAGCACCTCTCCCGTGACTTGCCCTGCCTGCGCCAGGTAGAGAACCGCGTCGACAATGTCTTTTACCTCCGCGATTCCGCCCATGGGCTGCAACCTCTTCAAAGCCCCTTTGGGATTATTCTCGTGCATGGGGGTGTTCACTACGCCGGGGGCCACGGCGTTGAAGCGAATGCCTTCCTTTGCATACTCGATGGCGAGACTTCGGATCACCGTATTCAGTCCCCCCTTCGTAATCATTGCAACCGAGGCATTGACGCCGGCAATCGGTTGATCGGCAAGCGCCGCGGAGATGCTCACGACGTTTCCCGATTTCTGCTTCAGCATCTGCTTCACTGTGAGTTGAGCGATGTAGATGAATCCCAGCAGGTTGGTGGAGACCAGGGCATTGAAGTCATCCGTGGTGAATTCCGTAAAAGGCTTGGTGCGGAAGATTCCGGCGTTGGTCACAAGAACGTCGATGGTTCCGAAATGCTGGAGGGCTGCTTCAACAGCATTTGCGGCCGTCTCCTGCCTGCCGATATCGCCATCGATGAGGACCAGGGTCGGTGAAGCCGTGAACGCCCGGCTGACATCGCGAGACGTCGCGACGACGTTATAGCCCTCCTTCAGGAAGGCCTGCACTACGCCAGCGCCAATACCCTGCGATGCTCCCGTAACAATTGCCGTTTTCTTGTCAGACATTAGAGATTCCTCCCGATGCGCCGTGTGAAGGGTGGCGCGCAGCATTTAATTCAGCCCAGCTTGCTTGATGCGATTTCAAGGAGTGTGAAGTGCACTTGGATTGCCAAGGCGCAGCCCGGGCGGAAAAGGGTTGTTTGCCTTATTCCTCAGGGGTTTCAGCGGGTCGCACACTTGCAGATGACGTTGTGGACGTGACGAAAGGCCAAGTTCAATGGTGGTGTTTCGACGTTCGGCGAGAAGCGCAGCGGCAAATGGGGAGGAGATGGCCGCATTCCGAGTGATCAGCGAAAAGGCGCTTTACATTCAATTGTCCGTCATGACGAGTCCGAACCCTTCGGCGGGTTCACAAACTGCAAACTGTGACGAGAGCTTTCATGCTGTGCTGCTCGCCCGGTGCCAGGTCCACGCCAAAATCGGCAACGTTGCAGGTTTCAATGCAGATCATCTGCCGCCATTCCTCATCCCCAAGGTCGGACAGGGAATGCGCCTTTCGCACCCACGGGTTCCAGACGACCGTCGAGCGTGAATTTCCCTTTGCAATGCGGATGCGGCGATGCAACGCAGGATCTTCCACCTCGACGGTAGCACTGGTGTTGAGGTATACACGATCGGTTTCTGAGACAATCGAAATCGCGCCGTGCTGCGACTTCTTCAGATCCGCATCAACCTTATCGAGATAATCGACGCTGTCGAGGCCAACAACTCGTGTATCTTCGACATTTCCCACCTTAAAGTAAGCGTGCAGCGCTTCCTCAAAGCGAAGCGGCATCTTTCCCGTATTCGTCATCACAAGCTCAAGGGTCAGCTCCCGGCCGAACGTGGCGCGATGGACCAGCCGAAAGTCGGCGGGCCACCACTTCCTGGTGCTCTCATTGCTTTCGGTGAACAGGCTGACGGTAATCGTCCCGCCGACCTGCCCGATCGATTCAAGCTGCCAGGCTTTCGTGCGCGCGAACCCGTGCGCGGGCGCCTTGGGATCGTCAGCCTTGCCTCCAAACCAGGGGAAGCAGATGGGTACGCCCCCACGAATGGCGCGCCCATCCTCCCAGCGTGTTTGGGAGCTGAGGAAGAGGACTTCTTCACCGCCCGCAGGCTGCCAGGAGGTGACGTGCGCCCCGTGCAGGTACATTTCCCCCGCAACTTCATTTGTGGTGATGCTCACCTTGGGTAATCCGCCGTTTCCTTCCACCACCTGGGCGGTTCCTGGGATGTCATACCGGCGATCCGACTCTGTAATTGTACCTGCCATGTGTATTCGTCCTCCTGTGGCTAAACGGGTAAAGCTCCGTCGAGCCGGCCGGTAATGTGTCCGACATCTAAACAACTTAACTGGACTATCCAGGCGCGGTAAACGACTGACCACTGCTCACGCCGCATTGACCTTGATCATAAGGCCGGGCCTGCTCCATCTGCAACGTGAGCGACAAGCACAACCACGGAGCGTGGTCCGGCGCGATAGGTAGTGCCCGGAATCGTTGGAGCATCCTGCCATTCAACAATGTCCTGCGGTGAGTCGAGGCTGGTGTCAATCCACCGCCACCAGGGGCTCCCGCTATGTCCACCCGGCTGCGGCAACTCAAACTCGAGGGGCTCCCAAAAGGCATTCAGCATCAAGTGGAAGAACAAGCCCCCATTGGGTGGATGGACGGTGAAGGCCAGGCTGTGCGAGTTGAAGCTCCAGTCCGGCTGCCCGAGCTTTACGCCATTCCAGGCTCTATCGGCCTTGCGGAGACGTTGGTTGAGACTCAGGCTCTGCGGATCCAAAGGCGTGCCGCCCGAAAGCCGTCGCGCGGTGAGCAGTCTCACGAACCGATGCACGTTCGCATGTTTTGTGACCAAGGTCCAGTCAAACCAACTGGTCTCATTATCCTGGCAACAGGCGTTGTTATTACCGTGCTGGGTGGGCTGCACTTCGTCGCCCATCTGGATCATGGGCATCCCCAGTGAGAGCATGGTGACGGCCAGGAAGTTCTTCACCTGCCGGTTGCGCAGCGTTTCCACCGCGGGATCATCCGTGGGGCCTTCCACACCGCAGTTCCAGCTTCGATTGTCATTCATTCCATCCTGGCTGCCTTCCCCATTCGCCTCGTTATGTTTTTGGTTGTAAGAGACAAGGTCATACAGGGTGAAACCGTCGTGGCACGTCACAAAGTTTACACTCTCCTCCGCCTCACGTTCCTTGTGACTGTAAATCTGGGGACTGCCGACAAGCCGGTCAGCAAGAGGGCCGACGGCCCCTCTGTCACCGCCCATAAAGCTGCGGACGTCGTCACGGAACCGGCCATTCCACCCCCTCCAACTGTCGCCGATGAAGCGGCCCACATCATACCGGCCTGCCGCATCCCAGGGCTCAGCGATCAGCTTTGTGTCCGCCAGTGCGGGCTCCGAATCGATATCCCACAACACCGGTGGGCTGGTCATCAAATTCCCCGACTCGTCGCGTTCAAGGATCGATGCCAGATCGAAGCGAAAGCCATTCACGTGCATCTCTTCCACCCAGTAGCGAAGGCTGTCCATGATCATCCGGCGGACGACGGGATTATTGGCGTTCACCGTGTTCCCGGTTCCGCTGTAATTGGCATAGCGAGAGCGGTCAGGCACAAGGATATAGTAGGTGTTGTTGTCGAGACCGCGGAAGCCGAGCGTTGGCCCATGGTCGCCGCCTTCGGCGGTGTGGTTGAACACCACGTCGAGAATGACTTCGATGCCCGTCCGGTGCAGCGCCTTTACCATGTCGCGAAACTCGTTGACCGGGCCGAGGGGGTCCTGCCGCGAGCTATAGCCCTGATGCGGCGCAAAGAACGAGACCGGGGAATATCCCCAGTAGTTGACGCGACCGGGCGGAGCGTCCTGCGCGTCGAACTGAAACACCGGCAACAGTTCAACGGCGGTGATGCCAAGGTCACGGAGATAGGGTATCTTCTCGATTAAACCGGCATAGGTGCCGCAGATTTTCTCCGCCACGCCAGAACTAGGGTGGCGGGTGAAGCCTCTCACATGCATTTCGTAAATAATCGTGCGTGAGGAAGGGTGATGGAGCAGGCTGTCGCCTTCCCAATCATAGGCGTGGGGATCCACGACGACACTTTTCATCGCTGTCGCAGCGTTGTCACCTTCCCGGGCTGCCGCCTGGCGATTGTAGCTTTGGGGAACCGCCACGCCGCGGCCGTAGGGGTCAAGCAGAACCTTGCCGGGGTCAAAGCGCATTCCGCTTGCAGGATCGAACGGGCCGTAAACCCGGTACCCGTAAAGTTGCCCCGGCTTTACGTCCCGTACGAATCCGTGCCAATAATGATAGGTGCGGTTCATCGCCGGGTCGAACGCGATTACCCGCGCCGGCCGGGCATCATCCTCCCGGTCAAAGAGCACCAATTCCACCCGGGAAGCGCTTCGGGAAAAAACGCTGAAGTTCACACCCCCGGGAAGAACCGTGGCGCCAAGCGGAGAGCTGCGCCCCGCGCTCTCCGAACCAATTGGCGCAGAGGATGATTCCTTTCGAGGCTCAGGTTTGCCAAGGGACGCGGCTTCCATGCTTCAGATCCTTCCCAGCGGGGGTGACGAACAGCATCAATCACGACCACCGGTTGACAGGTTTAAGACAGGAGGCCCACCTTCACAACATCATCCGGCCTGGCCCGCGATCCGGAAGTCCTCCTGGTCTTCCCCTATTGGGTTATGCCAGCCGCCGGCGGGAGCGATGCTCCGTTCGACCTCGCTGGGCCCCCAAGTGTCCTTTTCATATTCATAAACCGGAGGCTGTGCCTTTAGCACTGGATCTACGATTCGCCACGCCTCTTCCACATAATCCTGGCGGGCAAAATGAGTGGCGTCTCCCGCCATTGCGTCACCCAGCACGCGCTCATACGCTTCCATTTCTTCCGGGCGGGGATGACGACTGGCCACCATCTCGACTGTCTTACCGATTGCGTCGTCGTCCTGAGCCATAACGGTGGTGCCCAAGGCGATCGTCATTTCCGGGCTAATCCGAAACCGCGAATGGTTGAGACACGAGGAATAGTCATCGATCAGCGTGGGAGGCTTGCGAAACCGGGCCAGGACCTCTGTGCAGGTGGCAGGCAGGTTCTTTCCGGCGCGAATGAAGAAGGGAACTCCCTTCCAACGCCATGATTCAACCTCCAATCGCAGCGCCGCGAAGGTCTCCGTCTTCGAATTGGGCGCAACCCCCTTTTCCTGCTGGTAGTCGCGAAACTGTCCTCGCACAAGATGCTTCGCTTCCAGTGCTGGAATCGCATTCAGAACTTTTACCTTTTCATCGCGCAGTGATTCACTATCGGTGCGCACTGGAGGCTCCATGGCGAGATTGCACATAATTTGAAACAGGTGTTTCTGGACGACATCGCGAATGGTGCCTGTTTGATCGTAAAAAGACCCTCGTCCCTCGACCCCAAAATTTTCCGCCATGGTAATCTGCACGCTTTCGATGTAGTTGCGATTCCAAAACGATTCCATGAAGGCGTTCGCAAACCGGAAGATCACCATGTTGCTCACCGGGCGCTTGCCGAGATAGTGGTCAATGCGAAAAATGGAGGATTCGGGGAATACGGCGTGCAAGATGCGGTTGAGTTCCTGTGCCGAGGCCAGGTCATGTCCAAAGGGCCTTTCCACGATGACGCGGGCGTGGCCGCACCCTGAAGTCGACGCGCAACCCGCCTTGGCGAGTTGCTCCACAATTGTTTCAAACAGCAAGGGGGGGGGATGGCGAGGTAATGGGCGGGCCTTTGTGCCCCATTGAGTTCCTTACTGATGGCCTGAAAGGTGGCCGGGTCCTTGTAATCTCCGTCCACATAGCGCAGCAGATCGTGGAGCTTCTGGGAAGCGGCGGGATCAACTCCACCGTGCTTTTCCAGGCTGTCGTGGGCCCGCGCCCGGAACTGCTCGATGTTCCAACCCGCTTTGGCAACACCGATAACCGGCACATCAAGGTGGCCGCGCTTTATCATTGCCTGCAGTGCCGGAAAAATCTTCTTGTAAGTCAGGTCGCCGGTGGCGCCGAAAAATACCAGGGCATCGGAATGGAAACCGCTCATTGCCATTCTCCTTTCCGGTCTGTAGCGCGGGTGTCCCCACCCGCGTTCTAACGGCTGTGGATGTGCATCTCCAGGGCGGCCGTCCCCTCCCACGCACTCACGATTGTGTATGGACAGGTCCGGCGCGGGTGGGGACACCCGCGCTACAGACGAATCCACCGGGTTACTTCCCGGCGGTCTTCTCCACGTGACCGCCGAAGCTGTAGCGCATGGCGGAGAGCAGCTTGTCCTGATAGCTTGCCTCGCCGCGCGAATTGAAGCGCTGGTAAAGCGCGGTGGAAAGAACAGGCACGGGTACGGCCTCATCGATGGCCGCCTTAATCGTCCACCGTCCTTCGCCCGAGTCCGAAACCCGACCCGCGAATTGGGCGAGCGAGGGATCTTTCACCAGGCTCGCCGCCGTCAGGTCCAACAACCACGAGGCGATCACACTGCCGCGCCGCCACACCTCGGTGATGTCGCGCAGATTGAGATCATATTGGTAATGTTCGGGGTCACGCAGAGGCGTTGTCTCGGCGTCGTTGGAGGTCTGTTTCTTGCCTACGTTGGCGTCGTGCAAGACTCCGAGTCCTTCGGCGTATGCGGCCATCAGTCCGTACTCAATCCCATTGTGGACCATCTTTACAAAATGGCCGGCGCCGTTGGGGCCGCAATGCAGGTACCCGTGCTCGGCGGTGCCATCACCATTCTCGCGTCCTGGCGTGCGCGGGGTATCGCCCATGCCGGGGGCCAACGTGGAGAAGATTGCATCGAGGTGGTGAACAACGTCCTTCTCACCGCCGATCATCATGCAGTAGCCGCGTTCAAGGCCCCACACCCCGCCGCTTGTCCCCACATCGACGTAATGGATGCCCTTGGCCGCCAGATCCTTCGCACGCCGGATGTCATCCACGTAATAGGAATTGCCCCCATCAATGAGGATGTCGCCCGGTTCCAGATGGGGCAGGAGGTCGGCAATGGTTTTCTCCACCACAGCTGCCGGCACCATCAGCCAAATGGCGCGCGGCTTCTCAAGCTTCGTCACAAGATCCTGCTGCGAGGAACTGCCTTCCGCCTTCGCCTGGACCAGTTCATCCACAGCTTTCGGTGACACATCGAAGACAACGCACTGGTGGCCACTCTTCAAGAGCCGCCGGACCATGTTTGCCCCCATTCTTCCCAGACCAACCATTCCAAGTTGCATAGATCACTCCTTTGCGGATTTCCGGTCGCTGGTATTCGGAGCGAAGCTTTGGAGTGCGTGCAGCTTGCTGCCGCTTTCCTTTTCGCAAGCTCGCTTGCGAAACTCACGCCCCATTCTCGGTTCATCGTTTCCGATCGATCTCCAGCCGGCAAGCGGGCTGGGGAAAGGATGATGTTTCAGGCCAGCCAGCAAGCTGGCTGGAAGCAAAAGCGGCAGCAAGCTGCACGCACTCCAAAGCTTCGCTCCGTGTCCCCGAACAATCTGACCTCAACCGCGTACCTTGAAGATGAACGGCACGGCCCCGTGAAGACTGCGGTCAGGCTCCGCCTTTCCAAGTCGCGGTGAGAAATCCGGACTAAGTGTTGGACGCTTCATAGATGCTCTCGATGGATGCATCCAGCAGGGCGTCGAACTCGGCCGCGGACTGCTGTGCTGACAGCCCCTCCACCAGAGCCCGCGAAAAGCTCGCCACAACCCCGTGATTCCGGCTCAACCGCCGGTTGCCTTCCTCCCGGGTATATCCGCCCGACAGGGCAACCACCCTGACGACCTTGGGATGCCTCACAAACTCGGCGTAGAAATCGTCCTGCTCCGGCAAGGTGAGCTTAAGCATCACCAACTGACCCGCTGGCAGGAGGTCAAGCTTCTCGTGGAGTGCTGCCTTCAGCAGGCCTTCGGCCCTGGCTTTTTCCGGGCAGTGAATATCCACCTCCGGTTCGATGATCGGTATGAGGCCGGTGGCAATGATCTGTTCTGCCACTTCGAACTGCTGACTCACAATGTTCTTGACGCCCTCCGAATCGGCCTGGTTGATGACCGACCGCATTTTGGTTCCGAAGATGCGCTTGGTTTTGGCCTTGGCCAGAAGCGCGGAAAGCTCTGGAATCGGCTTCATCAAGCGGACGCCGTTCTGCTCCGCGGCCAGGCCGTTGTCCACCTTCAAAATAGGCACAATCTGTTTTACGTTCCACAGATAGTCCGCGGTCGGCTGCCCTTCGATCTCCCTGTCCATAGTGTTCTCGAACAGGATGGCGCCAAGAATCCGCGCGCCAGTGAAGCTGGGGCTGGTAATGATGCGCGTGCGCATCTGATGCACGATGGCAAACATCTCTTCCTCGTTTGACCAGGCGCCTTCCTTGATTCCGTATAAAGCTAGAGCCTTGGGCGTGCTGCCACCGCTTTGATCCAGGGCCGCAATAAACCCGGGATGTGATTTCATTTTCTCAAGTTGTTGTGCGAAGTCAGTCATCATGCCTCCTTGGCATTCTGTAGCGCCGAATCGGGATATTTGTTGAGCTGTCGCGTCCGAGCGCGGGAGCTCAAAGGCCATCAAGCCCCCGGATCATGCGCTGGACCAGTACCATGCAGAGTTCAAAGCCCCACGGTTTAAACGAACTCATCCGCCTTTGGGGCCCTGCGTAAACACGCCCGGTCTTTAACCGGCAGCGGACTGTTTGAGGGCGCTGCTTTTGGAAACGATGACCTCCATGAGTTCATCCCAGGATTTAACAAACGATTTGGCGCCTTCCTGCTGAAGCTGGGCGGCCAGAGCGTCGATGTCAATTCCGGCCTTTGCGAACTGCGCCAACACTTCCTCGCAGTCGCCACCGTCTTTGGGAAGAATCGATCCCAATTCGCCATGATCAGCGAGTGCCTTTAAGGTGCCTTCGGGCATGGTGTTTACCGTGAAGGGCGCAGCGAGGGCCTTGATGTAGAGCACGTCGGACGCCTTGGGATCCTTGGTTCCAGTGCTGGCCCAAAGCAGGCGTTGGGGGCGTGCACCGGCATTGAGAATGCGCTGCCAGCGGGGCGAGTCGAGCAATTCGCGATAGGCTTTGTAGGTTCGATTGGCAATGGCGATGCCAAGGTGGTTGCGCAGCGCCTCAGGCACCTTGGTGGCCACCGCGCCGTCCCACCGGCTGATGAACACCGAAGCGACTGAGCCCACCGCAGGGTTGAGACCAGCTTCGATTCGCCGCTCAATGCCACGAAGGAATGCCTCGGCTGCCGCCACATATTGTTCGCGGGAAAACAAGAGGGTCACGTTGATGGGGATGCCGGCAAAGATGGCTTCTTCAATGGCGGGCAAGCCCTCCTTGGTTCCAGGAATCTTGATGAACAGGTTCGGTCGTTCGGCCCGGGCGAAGAGGTCCTTGGCCGCTGCCAGGGTGCTGGCGGTGTCATAGGCGAGCAAGGGCGACACTTCAAGCGACACCCAACCATCGACGCCGTCGGTCCGGTCATGAGTGGGCTGGAACAGGGTGGCGGCCCGCGTGATGTCCTCCAGCGCCAACTTGAAGAAGAGGTTCTCACCCGATTCGCCCTGACTCAGCAATTCGCGGATTGCGGAGTCGTAGGCTGTGCTGTTTTTGATGGCTTGGTCAAAGATGGTCGGATTCGAGGTGAGCCCCGTCACCGACAATTCGTTGATATACCGTTGAAGAGTGCCGCTGTTCAGCAAATCCCGCGTGATATTGTCAAGCCAGATGCTCTGGCCCAGGTTGTGAAGCAGTTGCGTTGCTTTCATCACCACACCTCTTTTTCCTGGCCCGCGTGCAAAGCGGGCGCAAATGAATTAAGTCACCGGGCTACGGTAACCACGCCTGGCATTTCAATCTTCCATCCGGGAAGAGCTTCGCCTTTCATGTTCGTGACATGACCTCATTCTTTCCCAACGCACTTCCCGCCACCGCCAATCGGTGGGAACGTAGTGTCAGGTCGTGCAGCCGTTCGAAGGCTGGCTCAGACATTATGTCACCGTTGTAGCGCCAACTCCAATTGTCTTCCATCCGGCCGGGAATGTTCATCCGTGCCTCTCTTCCCAGGTTCAGCAAATCTTGAAGCGGAGCCACCGCCAACGCCGCCGGAGACGACCACGCCAAATCCAACAAAGCTGGCGCAGCCTCAAGGCTTGTACTCAAGGGCCGCTTCAAGTAAATCGAAAAGTTCCGTCTTTGGTCCTCCGGCAAGTCCTCAAACCAGCTTCGGGATGGGGGATTATCGTGGGTGCCGGTGTAGACCACCGTATTTGTGGGGAAGTTGTGCGGGAGATACGGGTTGTCGGAATGGCCGTCAAAGGCGAACTGGAGGATCCGCGTTCCCGGCAGATGGAACTGGTCGCGGAGGGCGTAGACGTCTGGCGTGATCATTCCCAAATCCTCAACAATGAACGGCAATGCGCCCAAGCTTTTCTCCACCACGCGGAGGAATTCAGAGCCCGGACCCGCCACCCAATTTCCCGATTGCGCCGTGGCAGCACCGTCGGGGATGTTCCAGGCAGCCGCGAAACCCCGGAAATGGTCCAACCGGACAATATCAACGTGGGCCAGCAGCGAGCGCAAACGAGATATCCCCCAACTGTAGCCCGACTGGCGATGGGCTTCCCAGTTGTAGACGGGATTACCCCAAAGCTGGCCCTGCGCACTGAAATAGTCAGGAGGCACACCCGCAACAAAGCGCGGGCGGCGGTTTTCGTCCAGGAGAAAAAGCTCAGGGTTGGCCCACACGTCGCTCGAATCGGGGGAGACGAAAAAGGGCAGGTCGCCGATCAACCCCAGGCCCTTCTGGTGGGCGTGCTCCCTAAGGCGTTCTCCCTGGCGGAACAGGAGATATTGCGTAAAGCCGACTTGATTGATCTGCTCCGCCAATTCCTTGCGGGCCCGGTCGAGCGCCGCGGGCTCCCGCCGGACCAGTTCTGCCGGCCATTTCAGGTAATAGGCACCGTCAAATTTCCCTTTCAACGCTCGGAACAAGGAATAGTCATCCAGCCAGTACGCCTGTTCGTGGCAAAACTGCTCAAAAGCAGGCCGCAGGTCAGGCCGTTGCCCTGCGCTGAAGTTGGCCCAGGCGGTTTCGAGAAGCCGGTGTTTGAAAGGAATGACCGCGTTGTAATCGATTTTGTCTGGAGAAAAAGTCTGGACTTTTGCATCGCCTGCCCCCAAAAGGCCGTCCGCAATCAGCCAATCGGGACTGATGAGCAAGGCGTTGCCGGCAAAGGATGACAAAGGCTGATACGGTGAGTTGCCGTAACCCGTGGGCCCCAGCGGCAACGATTGCCACCAGCCTTGGTCCGACTCAGCAAGACGATCGATCCAGGCAAGCGCCGCCGGCCCCACGTCACCAATGCCATAACGCGAGGGCAGCGACGTAACGTGCAGAAGCAATCCAGACGCACGATATTCCGCAGGAAACGGCGGCAAGCTGAAACCTGGTGCGCTCATGCCAGCTCTTTCACGGGGATCAGCGCCTTTTCCACAATCCCCCTGGCCTCAGGCAAAATTTGGTTCAAGCGTGGCTGAGCCGAAACGCTCCACGCCGTCTCGCCGTGCCGGGCCAGGTAAATGATGGGTAGTTCGTTGATCATAGCTTGGTACTCGCGGAGAATCCCCATATCTTAGATGTCATGCGGAGCTGGTCTGGACTCCAAAGTTTACGCCCCGCCAAGGTGGCCTGTGCTCAGCACGCATGTGCAAGAAGATCTTTGGTCTTGAATCCGTCTACCTGCCTGTCACCTCGCGAATCACGCGCAGAAAATTCCCGCCCAGAATCTTCTTCAAGTCGCGTTTTGCGTATCCGCGATTGAGCAACACCGCGATCAGCGCCGGCATCTTTGAAACATCGTCCAGCCCGTTCGGCGGGCCGGAGATTCCGTCGAAATCGCTGCCGATTCCCACATGATCGATTCCAGCAATCTTTACGGCGTGATCAATGTGATTGGCCACATCCTCCACCGTTGCCGCGACTTTGACGCGATTGCCGAATAGCTTTCGCACATCCTCTGCCGCGTAATCGTCCAGCGCCCTCCCCGTCAGCAGCGTGTCTGCTGTTTCCGTCTTGATGTCTGAGCGCAACGCCTCCGCGTCCGCGGGATTGACGAAACCCTCACCGAAATTGATCCCAATCACGCCCCCATTCTTTGCGAGAGCCCAGAGCATTTCATCCGTCACATTGCGCGGAACGTCGGAGAGCGCGCGCATCGACGAATGCGAAATGATCACCGGCTTGGTCGTCACCGCGAGCGCGTCGTAAAAAGTCTTGTCGGATACGTGCGAAACATCCACCAGCATCCCCAGCCGGTTCATTTCCCGAACGACCTCTTTGCCGAAATCCGTCAGTCCGTTATGCTCCGGCTTGTCGGTCGCTGAATCCGCCCAGTTGTTGTTGCGCGAATGGGTGAGCGTCATTGACCGTATGCTCAACTGGTAGTACATCCGCAGCACACGCAGATCGTCGTCAATCGTGTGCCCGCCTTCGACGGTCAGAATCGCCGCAATTTTGTTCGCCTTCACGATCCGCTTGATATCGGCAGCCGTGGTTGCCAGCTCAATCTTGTCCTTGTGCGCGTCCAGCATCGTTTGAATCGCATCCCGCAGATCCAGCGTTCTGCGCACCGCCTCCGCGCCTTTAAAATAGACGGGAACCCACAGGGCGAAAAACGGCGCGTGCGTTCCGCCCTCGCGAAGGCGCGGAAGGTCAACGTGACCGACATCCCACCGTTTTCCAAGATCTTCGCCCATCACCAACGCGCGCTGAACCGTATCAATGTGGCCGTCGATTCCGATCGACTCAGCAGCCAGCTTCTGCGCTGCCGCGGGGATATCTTTTGGGTTTGGGCGTTCAAGGATGGCTCTCATGCTGGTTCTCCTTTTCGTTGGCTTGCTTCATTCACCTGGACCTATCGGAACAAATTGACCTTTGCAAGATCAATAAGTTCGTCCCCATGTCCGCTGAGGACGGCTCGGAGCGCGAAGAGCCCAAAGCCTCTTGCTTGCTCAAAGGTGATGGTCGGAGGCATGGATAGCTCCTGCCGGTTCACGGGCACCTCCACTAAAGCAGGTCCATCATGCTTGAGAGCTTGTTCGATCGCGGGTCGCACCTCTTGGGGCGTATGAGCCGTCAGACCCAGCAGACCTGCAGCCTCGGCCATTTTTGCGAAGTTCGGGTTTTTGAGGTCGGTTCCAAAATCGACAATACCGGACGCTTTCATTTCCAGCTCAACAAAGGCCAGGGACTCATTCCTAAAAACGACGATCTTGACCGGTGCGCCCAATTGATTGAGCGAGAGCATATCTCCCATTAGCATGGCGAGGCCACCATCTCCGGACAACGAGATGACCTGGCGCCCAGGATGACTTACCTGCGCCCCGATTGCCTGGGGTAAGGCGTTCGCCATCGAGCCATGGTTGAACGAGCCGAGCAGGCGGCGTTTGCCATTCATGGTCAGGTAGCGCGCTGCCCAAATGGTTGGCGTGGCAACGTCGCAGGAGAAAATTGCATTTTCAGCAGCAAGTTCGTCCAGCACCCGAACCACATACTGCGGATGGATCGACTTGGTGCCGGACATCTCTTTCGCCAGCTCGTCGAGCCCTTGTCTTGCCGCATGGTAATGTTCGACCGAGCCTTTCAAATGCCGATCATCTTTGTTTTGCTCCAGTTTTGGCAGGAGGGCCTGGAGAGTGGTCTTCGTATCCCCGACAAACCCAAAGTCGACTTTGGGACGCCGCCCTAGTTGTCCCCCGCGGATGTCGATCTGCACAATGGTCGCATCCTTCGGATAGAACTGCTGATAAGGAAAGTCAGTTCCGATCATCAGCAATAAGTCGCAAGCCATCATGGCGCCATAACCGGACGAAAATCCCAACAGCCCGGTCATCCCCACATCGTAGGGGTTCTCGTACTCGATGAATTCTTTTCCGCGCATGGCATGCACGATGGGGGCGTTCAGTTTGGCCGCGAGTTCAATTAATTCCGAGTGGGCGCCCGCACATCCGGCTCCGCCCAGAATCGTTATCTTCCTCGAATCGTTCAAAAGCTTCGCCAAGGTCGCGAGTTCCTCTTCGGACGGACAGACGTTTGGCCTCGGTGGTGGAAAATGCAAACGCGAGCGTGCTTCCACCGCCTCTCGCAAGGCAATATCCCCGGGAATGGCGACCACCGCTACACCCCTGCGAGAGATGGCGGTCTGCATCGCAATTTCCAGAACGCGAGGCATCTGTTCGGGTTGAGAAACCAGTTCGCAGTAGTGACTGCACTGCGCAAAGAGATGCTCAGGATGTGTTTCCTGAAAGTAACCGCTTCCGATCTCACTGCTTGGAATTTGCGCGGCCAGGGCTAGCACGGGAACCCGGCTGCGGTGGCAATCATAAAGGCCGTTGATCAGGTGCAGGTTGCCGGGGCCGCAGCTTCCGGCGCACACTGCCAATTTCCCCGTAAGGTGTGCCTCCGCACCGGCGGCAAACGCAGCCGCTTCTTCGTGGCGCATGTGGATCCACTCGATTTGTTTCTGCCTTCGAATCGAGTCAGTGATTCCGTTGAGGGAATCGCCAGAAACTCCATAGATTCGTTCCACTCCCGCTGCTGCCAGGGTTTGCACCACTAATTCGGATACCGTCTTCGCCATGGTAATGCCTCCTTGTTTGGCGGCTTCCTTTTCCCGCCAAGTGCAAACCGCATGCCAATCTCCCAGCTCGTGCCCACTGCTCGATGATGGTGTTGCAGAAGCGCATAAAAAACAGGCCCTGGCGATGCCTGCCGCCATCGAAGCCGCCGAGCAACCTCGACTGATGTCGGCCTGCGGTCACTGAGTTTCGATTTTCGTCACGAGCGGGGATTCGCCCGCCGCCTTCGCGAGCGCTCAAGCGCCTGAGGAGATGAGAGATAGTCCCCGCTCAGCTTCTGCTCGGGGTTGGTGCGGTGCGTGCACTTGCCAAGACGTGTATGGTTTGTGCAAGCGGGGTTGATCCTGAACTTATACCGCCAAGTTCCTGATAGGGAAGGGACTCCGCAAGCCTCTTCCCGATGGCTCCGCCATTAACGTGTCTGTGGTTGGTCTTGCTGGTTGACCAAAGAGAGGAAGATCGATGATCACAAATTCAAAAGCGCAAAGGGTGGCCGGCAAAGACTCACGCCCAGCCAGCGCCGAGCTGCGGTTGAAAGAGCTTGGTATCACGCTTCCGTCGCCGCCTGAGCCGTTCGGAACCTATGCGGAAGCGGTGCAGACAGGCAACCTGCTCTTTCTCACCGGCATGCTCCCGACCGGAGGGCGAGAAGCGAAATACATCGGGCGTGTCGGTGCGGAGCTTGATACGGAAGCAGGGCGAAAGGCAGCGCGCCTCGCGGCGCTCAATGCTCTTGCAGTGGCGCGGGAGTATTTGGGAACGCTTGACAGAATTTCGCGAATTGTACGCCTGGGCGTTTCCGTCGCCAATTCAGGAGACGTGCGCGATCAGCCCAAGGTGGCTGACGGTGCTTCCGAGCTGCTGCAGGACGTCTTCGGAAAAGAGAAGAACCCCAGTCGCCTCGTCTATGGCGTTGCAAGCCTTCCGCTCGGCACCCCCATCGTGCTGGAGGTCATTTTCGAAGTGGCGGGCATCATTGATGAACTTGGCGCAGGTGTTTCCTCGTGGAAGCTGGGCCAGCGCGTCGGGGTGGGGTTGCACGGTGGTCATGATGGGACGTGTCTCTCGTGCCGCCGCGGAGATTTTCGCAACTGCATCAATCAGAAAATTGCCGGCATCAGTTATGACGGCGGATACCAGGAATACATGGTGGCTCTCGTAGAAGGATTAGTCGCGATACCAGACGGTCTGGATGCCGTTGAAGCCGCGCCACTGCTCTGCGCCGGAATCACCACCTACAACGCGCTGCGGCACAGTGGCGCGCTCCCTGGCGACCTTGTCGCGATTCAGGGCATCGGCGGCCTGGGTCACCTGGGGAATCAATTCGCAAACAAATTTGGATACAAGGTCGCGGCGATTGGACGCGGGCCGGAAAACGCAACGTTGGCGAAGAAACTCGGGGCGAAGTTGTATATCAACAGCAGGGCGACGAACCCGGCGGAAGAATTGCAGAAACCTTGCGGCGCAAAAGTGGTGCTGGCAACAGCCCCAAGCTCCAAAGCGATGTCCGCGCAGATCGACGGACTTGGACCCAATGGCAAGCTGGTGGTGATCGGTGCAGCATTTGATCCCATTGAGGTCACGCCGATACAACTCATCTCGGGCAGCCGAACCATTCAGGGATGGGCCGCGGGAACACCCGCCGACTCCGAGGGCACGCTGCAATTCGCCGAGTTGAGTGGCGTGCGGCCGATGATTGAAACCTATCCGCTGGAAAAAGCGGCCGAGGCCTACGCGCGCATGCTGAGCAGCGATGCGCAATTCCGCGTGGTTCTGACGATGTGAGCTTGCCCGGCGGGTCCGAGCAATGACTTGCAGGCGAAGCCACGAATCTGCGCGAATGCCTTTGTTGCGCCCTGAGGAAGAAACATCATGAGCGATTACACGGCCTACCGGGAACATAGCGAGAAACCAGCGCAATCGCCCACCCGGCAGCTTACCTGCGCTGAAACTTGGGCCAATAACCTGCAAACCGCGAGTTTGGTGGAATTGCCGGGATTGACCGCATGGGTGCACTCGGTGCCGATGGGGGCAGGTCGCGCCGGCGGCGATGTCCACTATGTGTCGGTTTGCCCGAGTTGCATCGTCTCGCGGATCGCCCTTGCTGATGTGAGCGGTCACGGGCAGGCAGTGGCGGTGTTCGGTGACAAGCTCCGGGAGCTCATGCAGCGGTATCTTTTCACCCTGGAACAGATCGAACTGATGCCGGATCTCAATCGGGTGGTCCGCGAAGAATTTGGCGAGGGGCACTACGCCACGATGGTGACCGTGGGATGGCACGGTCGCCGGGGCCTGGTGGTAATGGGGAATGCGGGGCAACCTCCTCCTCTTTGGCATCGCGTTTCGCGCGACGAGTGGAGTTGGCTTGAAACCCAAAGTGCGAGCGGACGGGAACGACCTGCCGATGGGCCACTTGGCCTGCTCCAGGACGTCACGTACGACCGGTTAGTGGTAAAGCCGCAATCAGGCGACCTGATGGTGCTTTACACCGACGGCGTTTCTGAAGCCACGGATCCAGATGGAAATGAACTCGGTCGGGATGGCCTGATAAACATGACGCGCACATTTGACTGCAATTCCGCCGAAGCGCTGGGCACGCAGCTCACCTCGGCGGTCCGTGCCTATCGCGGAGCCGGAGAACCTCAGGACGATGAGACGATCATCGTCATCAGAATAAATGATATCTGATGGGCTTAGGCGCAATGACTGGGCCGCCCAGTGCCCCTCTTTTTTTGGCGGGGTGGAGTGCCAAACTCAGGCCCACAAGCCAACGACAGCCAAAGCGTCTGGATTGAGATTAGCTCTTGGCCAGCGGTGGGTCCCCGTCGCAAGTCCTTGCTCCGGCTGTGATGGATGCCGAACGTTACTCAGTCATCTGTACTTACAATTTAGGAGGTCCGCTTGAACATGCCCAACCGAATCGATCAACGTCGCATGTGGTGTGTGTGTATTTCGGTAGTCCTTGCCTGTGCGGTTGCTGCGACAGTTAAGGCACAGACTGCAAGGGTAGTGCGCGGAGCCGCGGCAGTCGAGCCGTTTCAAAACAAACCACCGGCGAAGATTGTCATTGATCCGCCTCTTGCCGAACCACTGTCGCATGGCCGGGTGGTCATTCAATACCGCACGGAAAATCTGCACATCGTGCCGGTATTCGGGCCTGCCGCGCTCGCCGTTTCGCCCCGAATTGGGCACATCCATGTGACCGTCGATGACTCCCCGTGGGTTTGGGCCGATGCGAGCGCAGAGCCGGTGATTCTCAACGGACTGCCACCCGGGCCGCATAAGATCCTGATCCAGCTTGAGACTGCGAACCATCAACTGCTCGATCAAGGCGCTGTAACGTTCACGGTTCCCGAGGCTGGGAATAATGCGTCAGCCGCTGCTCAATCCGCGGTGGAAGAGTCCGAAGGGCCGGCTGCCCAGCCTCTCCAGAACGAACCACCGGCGATGATCATCATTGATCCACCCCTTGCCCAAGCACTGTCGCGTGGCGTTGTGTTTATTCCATACCGCACGGAGAATCTGCACATTGTGCCGGTGTTCGGGCCTGCGGCGCTTGCCGTGTCTCCCCGGATTGGGCACATTCATGTGACGGTCGACGACGCAACCTGGCACTGGGCAGACGCAAGCGGCAATCCCGTCATTATCAATGGCCTCACGGCCGGGCCGCACAAGATCCTGATCCAACTGGTGAACGCCAATCATCGGCCCATTGATCAGGGCACGGTTCACGTCACGCTGCCAGCACCGAAGCCGGGGCCTGAGGCGCACTAACAATCGGAGGTTCATTATGAAGAATTCTGCCCTTTGGATTGGAGTCGCAGCTCTCATTTGTGGCGTTGTCGCATTTACATCAGGAAGAGGAGACAAGGATGCGGGGTTGATCGTGATCGGTGTGCATACGCCCGAGTTTCCGTTCGAAAAGAAACGCGCGAATGTTGAAACCGCCGTGCATGATTTGAAGGTCGCCTACCCCATCGCCATCGATAGCGACTACGGGATATGGCAGGCCTTCAACAACCAGTATTGGCCGGCGGAATACCTGATCGATGGTAAAGGGCGAATCCGTTATCATCACTTCGGCGAGGGCGAATATGCCGAGACTGAGCGTGAAATCCAGAAACTTCTGAAGGAAACCGGGGCCGACGGCTTCGATGGGACCACGCTTGACGTATCTGCGAGCGGAATTGAAGCGGCACCAAGCAATGATGTGCAATCGCCTGAAACCTATGTCGGATATCGTCAGGCCCAGCGCTTTGCATCGCCTGAACGGGTTGCCAAAGACTCGCAAAGGAACTACAACCCACCCGTTGACCCACACTTGAATGAATGGGGTTTGGGCGGATTGTGGACCGTCGCTTCCGGAAGCGATATCCTCCACGTAGCACCCGGCAGGATTGTATTTCGTTTCCACAGCCGCGACTTGCACCTTGTGTTGAGTCCTGGGAAGAACGGGGCGCCCATTCGATTTAAGGTTAAATTGGACGGCGCCGCGCCCGGCGGCGATTGTGGGTCGGATACCGCTCCTGACGGGACGGGCGAGGTTCGCGAGCCTCGACTTTACCAAATTATTCGGCAAAAGGGCCGGATCGGCGACCGCACTTTTGAGATTGAATTTCTCGATCCCGGGGTTCAAGCTTTTTGCTTTACGTTCGGCTAGTCAGCAGAGGGACTCTTCCCGCCGTCACTGCGCCTAGGGGTGAGGGGCTGGAGTTCCAGGATGGATTGAAAGGAGCAACCATGCACGCACGTCCTCCCCTGCCACCCTTCACCAGGGAAACAGCGATTCAAAAGGTCCGTCTTGCCGAAGACGGATGGAACAGTCGTGATCCCGAAAAGGTGGCGCTTGCTTACACAATCGATTCGCGGTGGAGAAACCGTTCCGAGTTCATAAATGGGCGCGCGGAAATCACCGCTTTCCTTGCGCGAAAGTGGGCGAAGGAGTTGGACTATCGGCTCATCAAGGAACTTTGGGCGTACAGCGAAAATCGGATTGCCGTTCGCTTCGCCTACGAGTGGCGCGATGGCCAGGGAAATTGGTTCCGGTCATATGGCAACGAGAACTGGGAATTCGATAACGCTGGGCTGATGCGAAGCAGGTTTGCAAGCATCAATGATCTCCCCATTAAGGATTCGGAACGCAGCTATCATTGGCCGCTCGGACGCCGGCCTGATGGCCACCCCGGATTGAGTGAACTTGGCTTTTAAGGTGATCCTTCAATTGCTCTGCTGCGTCGGTACTATGTCTTTGAACAGCTCCCCCTGATTACGACCCACCCGCCTGTCGTTCATCGCGTCGCCCCCTTCGGCACGACCAACCTGCTTTGAAGCCGAACCATTCCGAATGGCCAGAAGTTGGAGCTCGCTCTCGCCCTGATTGCTTTCATGGATGCTCTTAAGATCGAGGAGGCAGGGGACTACCGAAAAGCAGATTCAGCTAAACCGGTTTTCTCACCAGAAACGAATATCCTCAGGGGAGGCGGGCCCGGCGCACGAATGACATTTTTTCATCTTGACAGCCGTGAATAAATAGCCTACTATTGGGGTGGTGATGAAGTGTAATCTTTATCCGCCGGAGGGAAATCCCCGGTGAACCGCTCGAACTTGAGCAGGACCTTATGACCCAAATTTTCCCGCCCCGACTACCCTCACTTGCCGCCGACATTTTGTCCCAAGAACGTTCCGTTTCGGCAAAATGCCAAAGCTGAGAACTTACTGAAAACAAAGGGTCGAAAACACCATTTCCCCTCTACCAAAGCTGACAACATACTGAAGAAAGCCAGTTACTAAAACCCTTCGGAACTTCGATTTAGCTATGACAAAATGTCGTATTGTGCGACAGCCGTGGCTTCCGTTTCCTGCCCTTCGAAGCAGCATATTCAGGTGATAAATTCAGGCCAACGCTCAGCGAAGGTCAGGAAGGTACAACCCTGCGGAAGCGGCGCCCCCCCTGACGAACGACCGGTCTGAGTGGCGAGGGTTCGTCACTTGGCGGCTCAAGTCACTTTATGAAAATCACAATGCCTTACGCCCATCGCTAGGAAACATTGTGCTTTCAATAGATTACGCCTTGGAGAAAGGGAATCAGATGGAAGCGGCAGAATGGAAGCGCGGTTGCATATTTGAAGAGCATTGTGAGCGAACGATTGATGAGTAACGGATGGACGCCAAATGCTCTTACCCCAACTCCCCACGACGCTGCGGGAGGCTCCGATGAGCTTCCCGCGGCCCTGCCAGATTGGGAGTTCGAGGCAACTCTGCACTTCCAGCCGCGGGAGCGAAGTGAGTTCAAAGTGTCCTACAGATGGGGGCTCTCATGACCGACAGCATCACTGCTTTATTTGTTCATCAAAATTCCGAAACACTAGCGATCCTTACGGGAGCGCTGGAGGGCCAGGGGATGCGAATCATCCACGCCGAATCGCGCGCGTAAGCAAATCGCATGCTGGGCGGATTGAACCCCGCACCGCTGGTATTCACGGACACGACGTTGCCCGATGGCACGTGGGCCGACATCCTGGCTGAGGCTGAAAAGGCGGCTCAGCCCGTGAATGTGATCGTGGTTGCTCGTGTTGTGGATACGCGCTTTTATATCGAGGCTATTCAAACCGGCGCCTTTGATTTTCTCGCGCCACCTTTTGCCGCATCCGATCTCGCATACGTGGTCCGAAGTGCGCTGGACAATGTCGCCACCAGACGCAAGGCCCGGCTTGTCGTTGCCAATACTGTGGAGAAAGGGCTGTTGAGACTTGTCCAGATGAAGCATTCGCCCGTCCCTCCATCAAGTAACTAATCGGGCACAAATTGGAAGTGAATCATTGTCGGATGGAATCCGCTTATGAAAACCCCGCATCGCTTGATAAGACGAACCCTGATCGTCACCGTGACACTGGGATTTGCAGTGTTGAGGGGCTGGCGGCAGACAAGTCGCGCCCGGGTGCTGCCCCTGAAGCCCACACACCGCTCCAGGCGCCTTTTCAGAACATGACGGGTGTCGAGTTGTTCACAAAACTGCTGCAACACAACCGGGTTCGGGAGATTCCGCTGCAGCGGTATTCGGCAGAGAGGCGGTACGACGATGCCAGCGACAAGGGCAAGGTTTACGCGGAGGAGGTGGTGCGGGTGGAATATCAGGCGCCCGGCCATAAGACGTTTGTCACTGAGTCTGAAAAAGGATCAACTCTGGTTCGCGACCTCGTTCTCAAACCGCTGATCGAAAGTGAATCCGAGACAACCTCGGGGCGCGCCCATCGCGATAGCTCAATCGGTACCTTGAATTACGAACTTAACCTCCTGGGGACGCAGGATGTTGGACGGTACCACTGCCTCGTGGTCAATGCTCACCCGCGATGGTCGGACAAATACCTGTTCGAAGGTAAGGTCTGGATTGACGCCGAGGATTATGCAATTGTCAGGATCGCCGGACACCCAGCCCGGTCGCTCTCTTTTTGGATCACTCGAGCCGACTTCGTTCGCCAGTATCAGAAAATCGGTGAGCACTGGCTTCCTGCCCGGGACGAGACCTTTGTTTACCTTCGGCTTTACGGAGAGAAGACCCTGGCAATCGATCATCACGACTATGCCATCAACGGCGGCATCGCTCAGAGCGCACAGGATCTGGCCGATGAGAAGGCAGCGAGCTTGCCGTAAATATGAACGTTAGGATTTGCCTGTCCCACCCACCAGGAATAAAGAGGTTCTATTGGGTGGCGTAATACCGCCTCCACGCCAAACCAGGCCAACCATCTCACGCCACGTTGGGTTTTCCAATTCAGTGATATATTAGACACCTACGACAAATTACCTGATGCCCCCGGATAACATTGAAGATTGCGGGAGATGCTCCTGCCAATGGTGAGCTTGGCTGTGCGTGCCCTGTTGAAAAGACGATGCGGCATCCGAAAATTGGCCCCGCACTCCCCGGGCCTTGCCTCTTTCGTCATCCTCTACGTTTGCTTGTTTTCCGGCGTGGTTCCACCCACGTGTGCAGCCAACCGCCAGGTTGAGCATCTCCCATTCCCCCAAGCCCAGGTGGATTCTGGCCACGCCAGTTTGCCTGTCATCGATGCTACAGACATCCGTTTTGCGCAGCTCTCTTCAGGCCAGGGGTTGTCCCAAGCCAGGGTGGGCCAAATCATCCAGGATGACCAGGGATTTCTCTGGTTCGGCACTCAATACGGGCTGGACCGTTATGACGGTTACGAGTTCAAGGCCTTCATGCACGATCCTGCACGCGCGAACAGCCTAAGCGGAAGCTTTATTCATTCGGTTTTTAAGGATCACTCCGGCGCGATTTGGGCGGGAACCGATCAGGGGCTGGACAGATTTGATCGGACCACTGAGTCTTTCACGCATTTTCATCTCGGAAATCCCGAGCCCATTGTCTTCGGCATCAGTCAGGATAGCGGCGGCAGGCTCTGGCTCGCAACCGAAGGCGGCCTTTACAGGCTGGACCCTGTTACTGGGGAGGCAGAGCGGTTTGGGCACGACCCGGCCGACTCTTCCACCTTGACCAGCGATGGCATCCATTATACCGGTGAGGAGCGAAGCGGCAACTTTTGGTTGATTACCAGCGCCGCCCTCGACGCATTTGATCGCGCAAGGGGGAAGGTTACGCAGCATGTTCCCCTGCCGGAATTGGCTCAAGGATCGATGTGCGAAGCGGGTTGCAGGTCCTTTCATGAAGACCGTTCCGGCGACTTCTGGATCACCGGGAATGGACTGTATTCTCTTCACCGGAAGTTGAACCAGCTCACCCCTTACTCGCTTTCCGATCGGAAGCCTTCAGGCGCAGCGCTGACGTCGGTCAATGTGATGCTCGAAGACCATGATGGAACCCTGTGGTTCGGCACCAATACCGGGTTGCTGAAGTTTGACCGTACTCACAGGGAATTCATTCGTTACCGAAGAAATCCCGGCGACTCTGGAAGCCTGGCGGAAAACAATGTGGTTGCGCTGTTTGAAGACCGGGAAGCAAACATCTGGGTCGGCTTTAATTCGAAGCTTCCCGATTATTTCGCCGAAACGCAGCGGGTGTTTGAGCCCTTTCAGCCCAGCATTGGCGATCCCTCGTCCAGCCCGGGAGAGGATTTAGTCAGTGCAATCTATGAAGATCGTCAGGGAGCGCTTTGGATTGGCGCAGATGTAGAGTGTACAAGCGCAATCCCAACCACACGGAACCGTATTTCTCCATTGTGGAAGATCAGGCGGGGTCTCTGTGGCTGGGAACGCAGGACGGGCTGGACAAGCTCGACCCGAAGACGCTCGCTTTCGCAGCCTTTTACAAGAAGGATGGACCGCCCGGCAATGTGGTGAGCTGCATCCTTGGGAATGATTCGGGCCATCTCTGGATAAGCACCAACAATGGGTTGTCCAGATTCGATGCCCTGACGCGGACCTTTGAGAATTACTCCGCCGTTGACGGCCTTCCCGGCAACGACTTAACGGGCTGGGATGCATGCTTTAAGAGTTCCTCGGGCAAAATGTTTTTTGGGGGTTTTGCTGGAGCGGTCGCCTTCCGCCCGAACGAAATCGTAAACAAGGTGCTGACTGTTCCTGTTGTTTTCACGGATTTTCAACTGTTGGGGCGCCCGGTTGAAATCGGCCCTCGTTCGCCGCTCAAGAGATCGATCACCTATGCCGACGGTCTTACCCTTTCACACCAGCAAGATTCGTTTTCACTACAATTCGCTGGCCTCAGTTTTCGCAGTCCAGCAGCGAACCGATATCGCTACAAGCTTGAGGGCTTCGATTCAGAATGGCACGAGGTGGGAATCGAACAGAGGGTCTTGAGCTTTACCGGGTTGAGCGCCGGCGTTTACGAACTCCTCGTTCAGGGCGCGGATAGCCGCGGACCGTTCCCATCATGCTGGCAGTCTTGGGCGCCGCGTTGGCCATGATCGGACCTGGCGCCTGGTCTCTTGATGCCCGGCTTTTCGGCAGGAAGCACATCAAAACCTCCTAACGCGAGTGGCACAAAAATCTCCCCCTAAAGTCGTAGCATCAGGTCTCACCATCCAGCTAACCCGCAACCCGACCATCTGGGGTTGCGACCAGGTTGAAAAGGCTTCACAATCCATCACGTCAGGGACAGGGCTCAATAAAATTGCATAGAAGGAGTAAACCATGGCAACACACTGGCCAGGTTCCGGGCCCACAACCATCCATCGGGGGACTATGGGTGTCGAGAATATGTCAGCGGCGAAAGTCGCGCTCGACAATCGCGAAGAGTACGAGAACGGATTCGCCCGCATTGTTGGTAAAAGCGCCGCGCTGCAATACGTGCAAAATATGGTACGGCTTGTGGCGCCGTCCGACGCCACGGTGCTGATCAACGGGGAAACAGGAACTGGTAAGGAGGTGTTTGCACATGCGATTCATGACGCCAGCCCTCGCCGCCAGAATCGGTTTGTGGCCATCAACTGCGCGGCGATTCCAAGCGCCCTGCTGGAAAGCGAACTTTTCGGCCACGAACGGGGCGCCTTCACGGGCGCGGTGTCCCAGAGCATGGGACGCTTTCAAATGGCCGACCGTGGGACATTATTCCTCGATGAAATCGGCGACCTTCCTCTTGAGTTGCCGCCAAAACTTCTGCGGGTTCTTCAAGAAAGGCAAGTCGAATGCCTGGGAGGCACCAGGCCTGTTCAAATCGACGTGCGGGTGGTCGCGGCTACCAACCAGGACCTTTGGCGCCTGGTTCAGGAGCGGAAATTCCGCGCTGATCTTTACTATCGATTGAACGTCTTCCCGCTGACCCTGCCCCCTCTCCGCGACCGGGCAGAGGATATCCCGGCGCTGGTGCAGTACTTCGTGCAAAGGTTTTCTGCGGAGCTGGGAAAGACCATCCAGACGATCCCCCCGGAAGTGATGGACATCCTGAAGCTGAATGCCTGGCCCGGCAACGTTCGCGAGTTGGAGAATTTTATCAAGCGTGCCATCATCACATCCACCGGATCCACCCTTCGGCTGATGCTCGGGGATTTCAACCGCATGCCCTGTCAGGGTTCTCCCGCGGCGAAACGAACTTTTGCAGAGGCGCAGAGAGAGCACATTGTGGAAGTCCTGCGTGACACCCGATGGGTATTGGGCGGGGAGGATGGCGCAGCCGCACCGCTGGGAATGCCGCGGACTACGCTGGTCTATAAAATGCGCAAACTCGGAATAGCGCGGGAACAGGGAAGCAAGTCTTTCCGAAGCCGTCTCAGCGGGTTGTCAAATTTGCCCGCCGAGTTCAATCCGGATAGGGTGGAGTTGCCACTGGACGGGGCCGGGGAGACCGTTGAACATTTGCTTTTGCCAGTGGGGGCAATGTAACGCCCGGACCCAGGTGCAGGCACTGAACAAGAGATTCGCGTTCTTGCCGGCGTCGGCCTGCGCCCGAGCGGAAGCCTGAAATAGTCGCCGGTAGGCTTGATTCTGGGTAACGGTCCAGGCGGCATCATTGGCTATGAGGAGTGAAATGAAGTTGGCCTTCGGGGTCAATCAAGATAAATTCCCACCTCGAAGTGCGCCGGCTGATTCTCGTGATCATCCATCGAGGCAAATCTACTTCCACCGTTCATCAGGATTATTTACCTGCAGCTGATTGTTGCCACGTTGGAATTGGTGTCCGGCCGACATGTTCCTCCCACAGCCGATAACCACCGATAAAGGCGTTCGCATTATCACCGGCGCGGCAACCCCGAGGCATTTCTTTCAATTTCTTGACGTTGCCGCCTCCCAAAACGACGTCGTCAGGCAGCAGGGCGCTGATCAAGCGTTCCACCACGTCCTCCACGTGGCTGCGCCACTTCTTCTTTCCCCACTTTTCCAGCCCCCTAATGCCGACGTAGTCCTCATACGTTGCCTTCTTATACGGAAGGTGGCCCAGTTCCATCGGTTCCACAACGCCGTCTACAATCATGGCGGAGCCAAGCCCCGTCCCTAGGCCGAGGAAAAGCATCTTCCCGCCCTTGTAGCTGCCCAGTGCCTGCATGGCCGCATCATTGATGACCTTCAGAGGGCGCCCGAACGACTTTTCAAAGTGAAATCCCATCCATCCGGGCGCGAGGTTGTGCGGCTCGGCAACCGGGCGGTTGCGCAAAACCGGCCCGGGGTAGCCCATCGATACAACGTCGTATTTCCAGTCCGCAGTGAGGCGCTTTATTCCGGCCACCATGCGGCGTGGCGTCATAGTGGGGCCGGAGAGGAACATTCGAATTTCGGTCTGCCCGGTGACGAGAATCTTGATATGCGTCCCGCCTATGTCAACGGCTAGCACGTTCATTGGATATCCCCCAGGAGTCGATATTTAGACTTCCCGCAAGACCTCGAGAGAGTCTCTTACGGAAGTATCAATTTCGCCTTGAATCGGTTATGCCGCTGCAAATTATAACATTGAAGTCATGACGGTTAGATTGCCAAAGTCACGCTACGCGCACTTCCGCCTCGACCGGGGAAAGGGTCCGCACAAGATTCCTGGTGTTGGCCACCTCATCCTCCGTGCCACGCGTCATGACAAGATATTTGTCAGCTTTAAAATCCGCCTGATAGAGCAGAACATGGTCTTTGGGGACGCCAACGCTATAGAGCCCCGCGCCCAGCGCGCAAATTCCTCCAATCACCAGGCCGCCCTCAAACGCGCCAATAATCCACCCGGAGAGCGGACCCGGCGCCCAAGCGGAATTTATATCGGGGGTGGAGAAAAGCACACCGCCGAATGATATTCCGAACAAACCACCCCAGAACGCGCCGAGCATTCCCCAATACATCATACGATCCCGGGCGGTGCAAAACCCAACCACATGCTCTTCCGTGTGATAGTGCGTGCCAACGATGGAGAGATTCTTGATGTCGACTCCGGACCGCTGTAGTTCCTTCACGGCTTCCTCCGCCTGGGAGCGATTATCGTAAATGGCAACAACTGCATTAGCGTCTGACATGGTCAATTCTCCTTTTTCTTCCGGCAAAATCCGCTGGAAATGCAGATCAGTCTTTGGCATCGCTGCACATTGCGCTGTGTCGCCCTGTTTTGTTTGTCGCCGCTCCCTGGTGCATAGCAATTATGGTGCCGAACCAGAGTGAACTGGGCTTCGGCGTGTAAACGATTGACCTGAAGATCAATTGTCGCGGCGGCTGCCGTGCCAACCTTTCGTCAAATGTCAATCCATCGACATCTGTTGCAATCAATCCGTCGCGAGAAGTGGCTGAAAAGAGGAGCAGCCGTCGGCCCAGATGCCCATTCACCAAACGCGCCTCCAAGATCGAGGTGTGCCCCTAATCCGCTGCCAGGCCTCATCAAAAGCCCTCCGAATCAGCCCGGAAGGTCACTGGCCGATTTCCAATAGGAAATGATTTTTCCAACTGCGCATTTATGGAATCGATCTTGCACCAAGAGGCAGTGACGGCGTAATGGGATTTCGATGGTTGCCCTTCGCATCGCAATTGCGAGGGGAGCCTTGGGGAAGGTCCATTAAAGGAGGACAGCTTGAATCGTAAAGAGGATTGCGGAACATTTCGTGAACAGAATCCGGAACTCCAACGTGCTTTGGAAGGTGATCAGGACGCGCTGGGCCGGCTTCTAGCGTCCTACATGCCCAAGCTCTATCGTACCGGCCTTCGAATCCTGGGCACGCCGCAGGATGCGGAGGAGGCAATCCAGGATGGATTTGTGCAAGTTGTCCAGCACCTCGGCAAATTCGAAGGGCGCTCACTGTTTTCCAGTTGGGTGACACGCATTGTCATCAACGCCGCACTGATGCGCCTGCGGCAGGGCCGCCGCCACACGACAACCTCAATCGACCACTCGCTTACTGAGAATGGCCCATTGTTGGCTGATACCATCGCAGATCCTTATCCCAACCCAGAGGAGATTTATGAGCGGGAAGAGAAACTTCAAATGCTCCGGCTCAAGGTTCGAGGCATGCCTGCGGCTTACCGTTCTGCTCTCTGGTTACGCTTGGTGGAAGGTCTGAGCACCCGGGAAGCCGCCGAAGCCTTGGGGATCCCGGTGGGAAGCGTAAAAACGCAACTCTATCGGGGACGCACTCGGCTCAGCAGGGAATTTGAGCAGATTCTCTCGCCCGCGTTGAGCCAGCAAGGGATGATGCCGACGCCAAAGAGCTGCCCGGAGTTCGTGGAAGAAACGCAGCCGCCGTGGGTGGGCGTGATGTGAGGCTGGTCATGACTTGGCAAATACCCGGTCAGGGATCGCACGGCCCGCAGCAATCTGGACAGCAGGCCAATGTTCTTTTGCTTAACAAAGGTCCTCGTGACCTTGCGTGCTACCAGTCCATTCTCCAACAGATGGATTGTAATGTGTGCGCTGGTTCTTCCTTTTGCACATTCGGGAATTCGAGTCACCTTTACGGATGTTGCCAGGGATCCCGGCTGGCCCGATCACTATCGCGACCTTTCCATCAGAAATGGGATTCGCGCGGCATGGTCCGAGCCAATCCTGACGAAGGATAACCACGTGTTTGGCACTTCAGCTCGTTGTCAAAACGGCGCAGTTCTGCTGGCCACCCTTTCCTTCATTGTTGGAGCGGTCGTTAAGTTTAATCCTTCGGGCCCGAGAGGCATGATGTGCTTTCCTTCAAGGCGCACATTTGTTTTGCTATGGCTGTTCGGCGTCATTATTGCCATGCCCGTGGAGAATGGCCTGGCGCAGTGTGCCGCGATTGCCTCCACTCCTCGAGCAGCGTCGGATTGCGCGACCCACGAACTTTCGGACGAGATAATTGCCACGATTGACCCGAAGCATTCTTATTCGCTGGCTGAGCTCATCGATATTGCTGAACGGAATAACCCACGCACTCGCATCGTGTGGGAACAGGCCAAACAAAAGGCCAGGCAGCTCGGCATCGAGAGGAGTTCCTACTATCCCGTTCTGGCAGCTATGGCGACGTTCGGGGACCAACGAATCATCGATCCGTTCCCGAAGCCGCTTGCCCCGCTTGGATACACCGTGGACGAAATTCCGCCGGCGCAACCCGGGATCACCCTCGAATATCTTCTTTTCGACTTTGGAAAACGGAAGGCCCGGATCGATGCTGCAAAAGCCGCGGCATTGGCGGCGGGAGCCATCTTCATCCAGGCAAATCAAGAAGTCGCATTTGCCGTGGCGAGCGACTTCTACAAACTGGTAACGGCGCAGGAACGGCTGCAGGCGGCTCAGGAGACTCTGAAGACTGCACAAACCACACAGGATGCCGCCGAAGATCGCCTGCAAAACGGACGGGCCACATTGCCCGATGTCCTTAATGCCTGGGCGGAGACCTCTGAAGCTGTCTTCGATATGGAGTCCGCAGACGGTGTCGAGGGCCCGATCCTGCGCCTGAACGTTGCAGATCATCAGCGTGTCGCCTCAGGCGATCTGCTCTTCGAGATAGATGATCGACCGTACAAATATGCCCTCGACCATGCGACCTCTGACCAAGCTGCGCTCGAAGGCCAGATTGTAGACGAACAGCGGCGCATTCAGGCTGAGGTCCACGCCGTTGACGCCTCCGGGGCTAACACCCGCAACGCCACTGCCAATGTCGACCGGGCGCAGGCCTCGATTCGGGAAGCGGAAGCCGACGTCGCTCACTCTCAGGCCGCCCTCGACCGGGCCAAAGCCGAGTGGACTTACGCTGCGAATAACCTCCACCGGGTCGAACCGTGGCTGACCAAGCAATTTGTTACCGTTGATCAAGTGGACCAGGCGCGTACGGCAGAGCGAGCCAGCGATCAGGCCTTGCACGAGGCCGAATCACAGCTTGCTCTTTCCCAGGCCCACCTCAACTCCATGCGGGCGGAATTGGCGCAGGCCAGGGCCTCTTTCGAACAAAGCACAGCACAGCTTCAACAATCCCAGTCGAGTGTGCTTACCCTCGATCCACTCGTGGCTCAACGTCAGGGACGCACCTCAGCGATCTCGAGCGCCCAATACAACTACGACCATACCCGCATCAATGCGCCATTTGATGGCCGGGTAACCAACCTCCTCATTTCTGAAGGCGCTTACGCCCATGTGGGCCAAGAGGTTTTCACGCTTATCGATACCCGGGTCTGGTGGGTGATTGCCAACTTCCGCGAGACGCAACTCAAGCACATTCGGCCATGCATGGAAGCGGATGTCTACGTAATGTCCGCCCCGGACTCACGATTTACCGGGGTCGTCGAGAGCATCGGGTACGGCGTTACCCCTGACCCCTCGATCCTGGGCCGAATCACTTCCGGTCTGCCGGAGGTGCAGCGCACCCTGAGCTGGGTACACCTGGCCAGCCGCTACCCTGTCCGCATCCGAATACAGTCGCCGCCGTCCGGTCTTTTGCGTTTGGGGGAATCGGCTGTGGTGATGATACGCGGAAATGAACCGAGGCGCTGAGATGGCAACGCAAGCCGCTCAATTGCACCGACAACGAGCTGGTCGAAGCAATTATTGGCAATGGCTTCGAGAATTCGTGGGATGGGAGGTCCTTCCTTATCCTGGGCGCCTCAACACGGTCATCCGCATGGTGGTCTCGGCGACGCTCGTTATGCTGGTCGTCATGACCTTTCGGATTCCCAATGCGGCTCTGGCCGGCTATTATTCACTCCTTCTCACTCGGGAAAACCTGGCCGCGACATGGCGACAAGGTTGCATGATTGTTCTCGGATTTGTGTCCGGGAGTCTCTACACCTTACTCGGGATGATGCTGTTACGTGATTTTCCCATTACCCACTTTATCTGGGTGATTGCAAGCCTCTTCCTGCTTTTCTTCGTCATGCGCACGGCGACCAACTATGGAGCCGCCGCAGGCTTCAGCTTCCTCATTTCCAATGCTCTCCCGGTTTGGGATCTGCCTCTGCCGAGCGAGGTTCAGGTGGCGGGCACTCTCTGGCCCGCGTTGGTAATCGCAGTAGGCGCAGCCGTCACCGTGGCGACGGAAGCGGTATATCGCATTTTTGACAGTTCCAACCCGTTCCTCAGTTCGATCGATGACCTGCTGCTCACAGCGCAGCGCGTGGTAGAGAGTTTTGCCGACGCCCACCCGCCTCCGGAGCGGCTCAGTAACAAGATTCGGCAATACGACATGATCGGTACGGGCCGCCTTAGAACAGCCCTCTCGCGCCAAGGGGTGGACCCGACTCGGCGGGCTCACCTGGGTGCTCTCATTGCCCTGACGGGTCGGCTTGTTGAGCTTGCCGCGAATCTTGATCGCACGGTCCCACGGCCTGGCGAGGAGGACGCTGCCCGACTCCGCAAGCTGTCCGCGAGGCTGCAAGAAATCCGGAACGATCTTCGACAGTCCGGCATCATTTGCACTGCCTCTTCTGCGCTTGGCAGGCAACCCTCCGCTGCCGTTCACAACCTCCCGGACATGGAGCGCATCGTCGCCCTCATCACTGAAGTCTTTCATCGCGGCGATATCGAATCAGGCCAACCGAACGGGCCGGCGCCGCATTCGCTGCCCCGCTTTTTTCTGCCTGATGCCTTTCAGAACAGGGAATACCTGCGTTTCGCTTTTGCCGGGTGTCTGGCTGCGAGTGTTTGTTATGTCATTTATAATACAATCGACTGGCCCGGGATCAGCACCTGTGTTCTCACCTGCATTGTTACTTCGCTCAGCACTGTCGGGGCTTCACTGCAGAAACAGGTTCTCCGGATCGCCGGATATGTGACGGGCGGCCTGATCCTCGGAATTCCCGCCCAGATTCTAATCCTGCCCCATATTGATACCATTTTCGGATTTACCCTCTTTTTTGCAGCGGGTACTGCAATTGCCGCGTGGTTTGCCACTTCAAGTCCGCGACTTTCCTATTTCGGCTTGTAAACCGCGCTGGCGTTTTACTTCATCAATCTTCAGGGTTTCGCGGTCCAGACCGACCTCACTGTCGCCCGCGACCGCATTGTTGGTGTACTCCTGGGCATTCTCGCCACGGGCTTCATTTTCGACCGCTTTGGGGCGAAAAGCGATGCGGATCAGATGAAGCGGCAATTCGTGCAGGCCTTGCGCATGCTGGCACAACTTGGTCTCTGCCTGGTTGAACGGGACAGCGTGAAGGTCGTTTCTCAGATCACACGCCTTAGAAGTCAGCTCAATGACAATTTTGCAAGCATGGCTTCGCAACTGGACGCGGTGCAACTCGAATCTGAATTTCGTGTCCGCCACGAGCAGGACCTTTCCGCCCGGGAGCACTTTCAGCGGGTTCAGCCAGCCGCGAGGTCGATTTTTGTACTGGAACTGGATCTTCTGCAACATCTCCAGCGGCGGGAAAGACCCGCGGAGTTGACGCAACAGCAAAATGAGGCCCTGGACCGTTTTCTAAGGGATTTCGGCGATGAGCTCATGCAGATCGCCGCGTGCGTCGCGCACGAATCCGGCACCGCCCGCGCATCCTTCGACGAGGCCTCTTCCCGGGGTGTGCTCAAGGCCTTTGAGGACCACGTTTCACCGTCCTCATCTGCCATATTTGCCATTTGTCAGCAAATGATCACATCTTTGCTCTCGCTAGGCAGCGATTGCCCCAAATCGTGACGAATTGCTGGCTTATGGGAACAGAAAGCGCGCCAGGAAGTGCCTCGCCATCTTCGGGCCATTTGGCGCTTGACATTTGGAGCCCGTTGTGATAGCCTAGAAGCACGATGAAGGCTCTCCGCCATCCCGCCCTGCCCGCGCCAATAATCCCTGTTCCCCCCTGCGGCCTTGCCTCCCCCCAACATCTGGAAATTCCGAGGATCGAAATACTCCGTCGTAAGTTATCGAAAGCAATTCGATTGAAAATGAAGCATCCCAGTGAGTTGTTGAAAACAAAGGGCCGCGAAAAAAAAGATGTCAAAAATGAAGGATGCTCCCAATAAGTTATTGAAAACACAGGGGCGAAAACCGAACCCAATGAGTTATAGAAAACAAGGGACTTAGCTCGTTTTCAGGCAATTTGTCGGGCGAAATGAGTTCAACGCCATTTCGGACTGTGGTGAATTCGCGAATTGAGGTTTTGCGAGTATCCGTTGGGTCAGTAAGGCGTGATAAAGTCCCCTGCTGCCACTTTAGCTGCATGAGTTGGCGGGAGGTCAATTTCGCTCTGCTCTCAGGAAGCTGCAACCATCAGCCGGCAGCCGACGTTCCACGTTCTTTCCCGAGAAAGTCCACCAACGCCGCGTTCACTTCGTCCGCACGTGTCCAGGTTATGCAGTGGGGCCCGTCCTTCACCACCACCAGGCGCGCTCCCTTGATCAGCTTGGCAGTAAGGTTGTGGTTCAAAGTTGAAAAGCAGTGCGTCTGACAGTCCTTCTTCATATTGTCGAGTTGCTTCACCTCGAACCGGTGATTTCCGATCATGCCCCAATCGAATGTTGCCACCGACGATCGTCATTCGTCACCGCCGACAAGCTGCTTCTCTATGCTGCGAAGACCGGCACATCCGTGCATCTGCCGCTTCTGCGACGCTTTCGCTGTCGAATTGCTGCTGGCTGGAGTGCCGCTTGACCGCGTTTCCACCTTGCTGGGTCATAGCAGTATTAAGGTAAGGCAAAAGCACTATTCGCCTTGGGTGAGGGCTCGGCAGGAACAATTGAAGGGGATGTAAGGCTGACGTGGGGAGAGCCCTTCCGGAAGCGAAGGGGACACTACAGGTACACGAAAAACAGGCTGTTCGTAATTGATTGAAATTGGTAAAGATAGGCTGGCGGAGAGGGTGGGATTCGAACCCACGTCACGATTGCTCGTGAACACGCTTTCCAAGCGTGCTCCTTCAGCCACTCGGACACCTCTCCCTGGCTTCGCACCGCGCGCGCATTCCGGGCTGAACTTCCCGGAACACAATTCCGACATGCGGCAACCTCACCAGTATAGCATCGCGTGGGCCGAGCGGCTAGACGAAGTGCAGGGCGCGCAAGAAAAAAGGTCATTTGAAGCGGCGGCGGAAGCGGAATTCGAGGCCAAAGACGCCGTTCTGGTCGCGAACGCCGAGGACCGAGACGTTATCGCTGACGTTCCATTCAAATTGAATGATGCGGTACTGGGAGTAGGAGGTGTCCGTGACGTAAGTGAGGGTCAGGTCATGGGCGACCTGTTGTTCGACCGTAACGCGGGCGCCTGAGCCGAAACCCGGCACGGCTACGTTGGGATCAATCTTGATGCGGCTCACGCCAAAAAGGTGCTGAATTCGGCTGGTGGTCTGGCTGGAGAGCGCTTCGGAAAGAATGGCGGTGGCGCCAATCGTGGCGGTGGGACTTCCCCCCACGGCAGCGAAAGATCCCTCCTGCCGCACGTAGCCAAGCGCAAGCAGTGAAACAATATCGGTATTGGCCAGAGGCGGGTCCGATCGATAGGAAAACTTCAACCTGTCGATGGGGCCGGAGATGTCGAGAGTCAGGTCGTAGTTTTGCACCTGGGTTTCCACTTCCATATCCAGGTAGGTCTGGGTGCGGAAGGGGTTGGTCATGCTCATGTCGCCGCGCACCAGTTTGTAGCGATTGCCCCGGAACACCGTTTCGCCGCTCAGGAAGTGAATGCTTCCCACCTGAACCGGATTGGCCAGCGTGCCTTGCAGCCTGATATCAATGTCTCCCGCCAGCCGGAAGTTGGGCGTTTGCAACTGCACGGGTGGTGAGGATGTGACGCGTACATTCAATCGGATCATGGAGGCAGCGGGTGACGTGACCGCGGGGGTGGAGTCGATGAGGGAGTTGGAGGCGTCCATGAGCTTCGAAATGAAATTGATATTTTGATTGATCACCATTTGCCGAACGACAAGTTCCCCCTGCAATTGCGCCTGCCCGACGCCGCCATCCAATCGCAAATTCCCATCGAACACGCTGGTGAAACTTGCGGGATAGCGCACGCGCACCTGGCTCAAGTCAGCACTTACCTGGTAACGAGGGTTTTCAACGAGGGTCACAAAGCCGTTGATGTTCACGGATCCACCGCCGCAGGTGCCATGCAGGGAGCTGATGACCGCGCGTTCGCCTTCAAGCTTGATGCTTCCCTGCAGATTGTTGAAGCGGAAGGGCAGCCCGTTGTAATCCAGGCTCACGTCCTGAATATCCATCGCCCCATTCAAGAATGGGCGCGACGGTGTGCCGGTGAGGCGCAAATGCAGAGTTGATCTTCCAGTGGCCTGGAGCTTGGGGTCAAACACGGAAAGCAATGTGGCGTTGGCGGTGCCTTCGGCCGTCAGGCCCAGCGCGACGCCATTGTTGAGGCCCACCATTCCCATGATGGCAAGTTCAGTGGAAGGTCCGCGCATGATGAACCGGCTTAGAGTGAGCTTGTTCCCCGAGTAGCGGACGTCGACGGGCTGGGCATTTCGCCACTGGACGCTGGGGAAGTCAACGGCCACATCACTCGCATGGGATTCGAAATCAATTTTTGCCGGCGTGCGCAGCGGCCCCCGGGCATGGAGCGAACCGCCCAGGGTCACAGCAGCAGCAAACTCGCGATTGAAGAAGGCGCGAATCCAAGGGTCAGCCCGCAGGTTGGAATACTCACCATCAGCTTCCATCGGCCAATCGCCTTGTGCTGTTGCCTTGGCGTTGAGGCGCCAATTTCCCGCAGCGCTCTGGTTCTCCCCCTCTAGCGTCAGCTGGTTGCCTTCGCCCGTCAAGGTTCCGTGAATTTCTCCCAGGGCAGTTCCCGCCAGATTCACATCCTGAACCTGCCAGGAGCTTTGCACATGGAAATTCTCCGGTGTCCCTTCGCCCCGCGCAGTAAAATTCAAATTTCCATCCAGGCGCCCTTTGGGGTTCGCGAGGGACGCAGTACTTGGCAATCGATGGATGTCCGCCAGGCGGAAACCGGTGCCCTCAAGCTGGCCGGAGGCAAAACGGCGTGCAGGCTCCAGGGTCAGGTTCCCATTCAATCTGCCGGTACTCTTCTTCAGTTGAATGTCCTGCAGCTTCCAAATGGATTGTGCCACCCGCAATTGGGTGGAGAGAAAGTCAAACGGCTCATCCGCAAAAGCGCCGTCATCAATTCGCACCATGCCGGAGCCCGCGAGCGCCGCTGTGGTCCCCTCCACGTCCAGGTGGCCGCTCACCAATCCGCGGATGGGAAGATCAACGTTCAGCGCTGCTTTAAGACCTTCGATGGGCGTGTGCTGCGCTTCGGCGGAAAAGTGGATCAGGGAACTGGGCGCCAGGGCCCAATCATCGAGATGCGCGGAACCATTCACTTCAAAAGAACTCTTTTCGTGTTCTACGCGACCATTCGAGATTTGGAAGAAGCTGGGGTTCAGCAGCACGGAGGCGGCCAGGCGATCCCACGTCCAACCCTGATATTGGAACTGGCCCATGGTCACGCGCCCCTGGAAGGACAACGCATCGTAAGTGCCACTGAGCTGGCCGGAGAACTTCGCCTGCGACTTCAGCACCAGCGGAACTTCGGAGGTGGCGCCAACCATGGATTGGAAGAAGGCCCGCCACTCCTGGAAGTTGTCTGTGGTGAGATTGAGCGACAGCGGCTCCGCGGTGGCGGGGGAGACAATTTTGGGTGTAAGCGTCCCGTGCGCGATAACGACGGAATGCGGCGTCCGGAATTCAGAATCGGCAAGGTGAAGCGTGAACCCGTAGTCGTTGATTTCCATCGAGCCGTGCGCGGAGCCGCTTACCGGAAGTTCATTGGGGGGCGTTCGCGGCGGCTCCTGCATGGCAAGTTCAAATTTTCCCTCCAATTTATCCCCGCGTCCTGACCACCTTGCCCGGTAACTTCCGTCTGCCATGGAGACAGGATGCAATTGGACGGAATACAGTTGCGGTGTGCCAGGAATCCGCAGCAGGTTGTCCAGCCGAATGTGATGAAGCCGCGTATCCAGCAGAAATGTTGCCACGGGTTGCTGGAAATTCAGCTCCATGCTACCCGCCGTGGTGCCTCCCCACACCGAGGCGAGAAGGTTGGTGAGGTTCACTTTGCTGTCTTCCAGCTTGTAATTCGTGGTGGCGTCGATAACCATGGGGGCAAAGTTGGGGAGATAGATTGAAACTTTGCGGCCCTGGGCGCTTCCTTGCGAGGAGAGGCTTCCATCCTGATAGGTGACATTCCCCTCAACCTGAACGGTGCCCGACCTCCACTCCGGCGCATGGAGAATCGGGGCCAGCGCGGTGAGCTCCACCGAAGCGTGGAATGATCCTGTTCCATTCAGCACGGGGTGGGGAATGATGGTGAAGGAGGCGTCGCCGCCCATCCCCTGCGTCTGCCAGGCAAAGGAGGAGAACACAAAACTGGTGGCGGAAATTTCAAAGCGGCTGTTGAATTTGATGGGGGGGATGGACCAATCGGTGGAGCGAATTGTCGTAGCGGAGGATGAAATCGCGCCGCTGTAGTGGCCGCGGTTCATCCCCAGAAGCATTGCCAGATCGCTCGTGTCCAATTCCAAAGGTTCTGACTGGGTGTTCCAGAAAAAGGCGGAATGAGATATTGTCAGACGCCCAATCGAAAGGTCCATCAAACTCGCCAGGCCATCTTTTGCAGAGGTCTGTTCCCGCGGACGTGGAAAATTGCTGACTCCGTGCAGGTCCGTAAGGATGTGGACCTGAAGTCCATCCACATCCACATGGCGCAGGCGAAGTTTCCGGCGCAGGAATTGGCCGGGGCTAAGCCCAAGGTCCATTTCCCGAATGGCGACCAGGGGCGGCTCAAGAGCCGGCTCTGAGCCGTGCAGCACCAGCTTTTGCATGGTGATTTGAAATACCCACGGCTTGAAGCGGAAGTGGCCGATCTCCACGCGACAGCCAGTAATGTTCTCCAGGCTGGCAATGACCCGGCGCTCCAACACGTGTTGGAACCACCCGGTGCTCATGATAATGAGCGAGGCCAGTGCCAGCACCAGCAGGTTTTCCGCCAGGTAGATCGTGATGCGAACCGGTTTGGAAACTTTCCAGCGCGTAAACGGCCATCCTTCGGCAAAACGAAAATTGAAACTCGAAAATCGAAACTGGAACTGGAAATTCGAAACTCGGGAATCGCCTAAAGCATTGTTTTTCGGGTGCGATGACTACCCGACCTCAGTAATCACAGGCCTGATGTGGCTCTCATTGATCCTTAAGTTTCGAGTTTCGATTTTCGAGCTTCGATTTTCGATTCTGACACCTAACACCTGAAACCTGACACCTTCTCTTCAAAAGGTGTGAAACCGCACATTCGTCGTGGGCTTCAGTTCTTCGATCCACTGATCGAGCAATTCGTTGATGCGTTTCTGCAACAGGACTTCCCTGATTCCACTTTCCACATCGGAAAGGGGAGGCGCCGCAGCGCCGTTATTCTTTCTTTGGAATTCGGGAACGAAGGTGGACTTATAGTATTCAGCCACAGCATCATCACTGGGGGAAGCCGCTGGGCGCAGGCGTTGGTCAATCAGGTGCAACACGAGGTTCTGCCGAGCAACGCGCACCTGCAATTCCGCTTCGGTCATTCCCAGATTTTTCAGCGCCTGCGCAAAGTCCCCATCATTTGGATATTCCGAGCGTAGAGCCACCAGATTCACGGCTGCCGACTTTTCGCTCTCCGCGATGTCATCAGGCCCGGGCTTCTCCTCCCGGGTCAAAAGCAGCTGGTAGGTTAGATGCTCCCTGGAGCTGGCGAGGGCGGCGGGAGTGGGCGGCGGCGGAGGCCACTGGCCATCGAGGAACCGCTCAAAACGGTACTCCTGCTCCACATCGCTTGAAGTAATGGCCAAATTACCGATGGAGGCGACTACGCTATCGAGCGTTTCCGCCCGGGCACACGTCCACCCGCACGCCGCGATGACCATCGCCACGGTGGCAAGAACTAGAAGCTTTGGCCGATGCTCAGGAAAAACTGGAATTTCGATAATCGGTCCACCTCAGTGCTGGTAATGCCGTTTGTAGTTGTAATCACGTTATACCGCGGCGGATTTAAATTGTAACCTGCGTCAAGACGGATGGGGCCGACCGGTGTTTTGTAGCGCAGCCCCAATCCCACCGCATGGGGCGTGTAATCAAAATCCCTCGGCGAACTCTGGTTGAACTTAAATATCCGCATCCGGCGGATACTGTCGTAGACATTCCCCGTGTCTTCGAAGAGCACCAGTCCCATTCGTCTTTGTGCAAAGTAGGATCGCAATTCAAAAGAGTTGAAGAATAGAGCATTGCCGCCGATGGGATAACCGGTGTTGGGGTCGCGCGGGCCGGCCTGGTTGATGGAAAAGCCGCGCATGGATTCACTGCCGCCCATAAACAGGCGTTCCGGCAAAGGAATCAGATTGGTGAGGATGGTACTGGCAGGTTGGCCGTTACTGCCAGGGACGGTCACGCTGTACAGATTCCCGTAAGGAGACACCAGTCCGAATTGCGTTTTGCGCGCAAAGACCAGGTGGGAACTCAGCGTGTAATACGTGGAGTTCTGGCCGGTGAAGCGCAAGAAATCTGCCTGCGATCCCAGATCACGCCAGGAGACTCCTCCGTTCACCACAGTGTAGGAGCCGCGAGTTGCGTCCGACGGGTCATCGCGGTGATCCTCCACAAAGCTGCCACCGAACATCCCTACTGGCGCAGGCTGGCTGAGGACTTCGCTGTTGACCCCCGATATTCTCGTGGCAATATCCAGGGCTTGCTCACGGAGAAAGCTGTATTCACCAATAAGCAGCGTGGAGGCGCTGAACCGTTTCTCAATGCTTACGGAGGCTTCCTTGCGGTCGGCAATAAAAGTTAGAACGTCGCGGGAGCGATCCACCAAACCGTTGATGTGCAGGCTCAGGTCGTCGCGATTAAAGAGGCGGGGAATCACGTACCCCATGTTGGCGCCCGTATCGATATTGGAAAGCCGGCCGCTCATGCTGAAGGTTTGCCCGTGCCCCCCCACGTCCAAACGGGTCAGGCTCAGCGATAATCGCGGGCTCTCCTTGTACTGTCCCTGCGGTTCATTGCTGTCGAGTCTCTGGACTTCGAACCCGCCGCCATAACCCAGAATCCAACGCTTGGATTCTTCCAACCCCACGAGCATGATCTTGTCTGTTTCCGAGGATGGCTGATCCTGCGGGGTGATCTGGACCTGGTTGAAAATTCCCAAATCGTAAAGCCGCCGCTGGGAATCCTGAACTTCGCTTTGACTGATCGGTTCACCCTTGCGAAGCAACAGTTCGCGATTGACCAGTCCCGGGCGGACGTGTTCGTCTCCCAGAACGACAATGCGCTGGATATGCTCCTGTGCTCCGGGCACCACCTGGAATTCCAAATCCACCTGGTGGGTTGCCTTCAGGTCCGTCGTTCGCCAACTGGCGGTGGCATGGGTGTATCCATGATCCCCCAGATAGTCGAGGATGTGATCGCGGTCCGCGTGGGCGCCCTCCTGCGAATACGGCTGCGTCGGTTTGCTCACCAGCGAGGGCCAGAGCGTTCTTTCCGTCGCGGAGTCAATTCCTGTCAGGACCAGGGTGTGAACCGTCGTCCGCGCGCCCTCGTCAATCACCAGGGTCACGTACCTTCTTCCTGGAACGCCGCCAAAGTTGTCATTGATCGCGGGAGTGATGCGAGCGTCAAGAAATCCGCGCGACTGGTAGAGTGCCAGGAGCGTCGAGATCTTCTGGTCAACAATGTCCTGGCTAAACGTCGGCGACGAGAGAATAAATCCCTGGGTGGTCGGCTTGATGGCGCCTTGCAGTTCCGCCGTGGGGATGGAATGGTTGCCCCTGACGCCGAAGCCGGCGAAATCGCCATGCTCGCCCAGGTCCACCGAAAGAAGAATATCGATGTAGGGTTGCGGGGTCTTGCGCGGTGCCCGGGTGGACTTTACCGCGACAGAGAAATACCCCTTCTGCTGGAAATATCCCTCCAACAATTTCGCGCTAGTGGCCAAGGCTTGGTCGTCAGCGACGCCGTCATGGTACATCGGCAGCAGGTTTTGAAGTTCAGTTGTGGAGATCGTTGCGCCCTCCACCCGCACTCGCAGAAGTGGCCCGCTCTCTGCCTTAACCACCAATTTTTCCGTGTTGGTTTTGGCGTCGTAGATTCTTTGTTGAATGGTGATGTTGGCCTGAAGGCGCCCGCGAGCCACGTAGAACTGGCGAAGGCGGTAGAGGCCGTGTTCAACCTTGATTGCCGTCAGGTACAGGCGGGGATGCCAGCCGGACACCTTCATCAGGTGTTCGGGGAGAAAGCCTGAGTCATCCAGAAATTGCACTTCGCTCAGCCGGGCCGCGTGGCCCCCTTTGATGATGAAGGCAACGTTTGCTTCCAGCGTGTCGGGATCGCGCTCGATCTTGTGGGTGACGACTGCCCGGTAATAGCCGTTGGCGGCCAGCAAATCGCTGAGGCGTTTATGCGCGGCGGCGAGATCCTCCTCGGTAAGCGGATGGCCCAGGCGCAGTCGCGACGCGGTGACCAGCGCGCGGGCTTCAATGGGACCAGGGTTGCCTTCCGCCGTTATGATTCCAACAAAAAATTGAGCCCGGGCGACGAACGTGACGGCCACGCCATCGCCGTCAGCTGTTCCCTCCGCGCGCAGTTCCGCAAAGCGTCCGGTGGCGTAAAGACGCTTGAGCGTTTCTGAGATTTTGGCGCGGTCAAGAGGCTTGCCGCTTTCCTGGGCCACAGCCTTCGGGAAATTCTGGAGCTTCAGGCTGCAGTCACATTGCAGTTGAAGTGTTGTAACCGTGCGCCCGGAAAGAGCGGGTGCGGTCTGCGCCCGTCCCTGAGCACCGCACCAACCCATCAGTAGGGCGAAATAGATGAGCGTGTAGGTCGCTCTGCCACCCGGGGATGCAGGGCCACAGCGCCTCGCCCAAAGGCGCGAAAAAAATGCGGACGTTTTCCTAAAGTTCCGGCTGTAGCAATGCACCCCGTAGTTTACCCGTTAACCCGACAACAAAAAGTTCGTTTTTGCACCATTTACCATTATACGTCGGCCCGTCAGTTCCCGCTCAAGACTCCGCTGATGGCCTTCCGAAGGTCGCCCGGCGGGACGTATCCGATCCAGTGGGCTCTTACCACGCCCTTGCGATCCACCAGGAAGAGAGTGGGAAAAATTGAGATGCCGCCGTAGGCGCGGTCGGCTTCGGGGGTCCAATTGGCGATGGGATAGGTGATGTGGCGTTCCTGAATATAGCGCTGGCGCACCGCGTCATCGTAATCGAGGCCAAGGACGCGGTCTGCATTGGCGCCCACAATCACCAGGCCGCGGGCGGAGAGGTCATGGTCAAGGGAGGAAAGCGCCGGCGCTTCCTGCATGCAGGGCGGGCATCCGGTGAACCAGACTTCCAGCAGCAGCACCTTGCCCTGGAAATCCGCGATATGGAGATCCCCGCCACCCAGGCGGGTGAGAGCGGCGTCCGGGGCGGCGTTATCTTCCCAGCCCCCGATCTGGCGCGCCAGTGCCTGGCCAAACTTCGGGTCGGCCTTGATTCTCTCCACATCCACCTGTGTGATCTCCCCCGTCTTGGGGTTGCGAGTGAGGAATGGCGGCACGCGCGGATCGGATTCCATTACCCGCAAGAGGACGTCGGCATCCGCGGGCGAGTGCAGGTCAAACTGCTGGGCAATGACGGCGAGCGTGGGGGGCGCTTTGAAATTCTCCTGGTAGTTGGCCACGAATAGGGGAATGCGAAAGAAGGCGTTGTAGAGTTTGTTCAAGGCCTGCCGCTCGTCCGGCTGGGTAAAGACCCGGTTGTAAAGGTCCGTCACCATCAAGGGTTGACCGGGCTGGAGGTGCGTGCGGACGTAATCCAGCACGCGCTCTTCCGCGGCGGAGGATGCCATCAGGTTTGCGGCGCTCCCGGCAAATAGCGCCAGTAACACGAGGATGAATCGAAGATTTTTCATCATGTCAGTAAGGCTCCCAAGAAGCGCAGGTCACATCGCGCCCAATGCGTGGCTGAAGATCTGCCAGTGGAATTCGAGGGAAAAATGCAGATAGTCATCCAGATAACTCCAGCCGTGGTTTCCCGGCCGCAGAGTGAATTGGTGGCCAAACCCCTTGGACGTCAGAATCTGGTCCAGCGCTGTTGCGCCGGCGTCGAATCCGTAGCGATCCTGGTCGCCACAGTCGAAATAAATCTTCAGGTTGGCAAATTTTTCGGGATGCTCGGCGAGGGTGAGCGGGTTGTTTGCTTCGAAATAAACCTCGTTCAGCGGCGCGCCAAAAGGCTTTTGTAAAACCCGGGCGTAGAATCCCCAGCGTCCATCGGTGGGAATTGGATTGGGGAATTTCGCAACCAGCGCAGCGCTGTGGGCGCTGGCGGACCCGAATATGTCCGGATGCCGCATGCCGAGATGAAGCGCCCCAAATCCACCCATGGAGACGCCGCTGATTCCACGGGCATTCCGGTTGGCAACCGTCCGGTATTTGCCATCGACCGCGGGGACCAGTTCCCGAATGAAGAAATCCTCGTAGCGTTCATGGCCGTCAAACGAATTGATGTAAAAGCTTTCGCCGCCATCGGGCATCACCACAATGAATTTGCCAATCTTCCCCTGGCTCATCAGGCCTTCCCACGTCTCCTGCCCGCTGCGATCGCTCCAGCTCATTTCGTTTTCAAAGAGGCCGTGGAGAAAGTAGAGAACGGGGTAACGCGCCGATTCCCCGTCATAGCCGGGAGGCAGAGCCGTGCAATAGCCCACGTCCCGCGCAAGAATGGCGCTCCTTATCTTCCCGCAATCAAGGCGGGCGGAGGATGCCTGTGGATAGGCAGGCGCGGTGAAAAAGAGGCATGCGAATAACAGGATGCAGGGGGCGGCGAGCCTCCGGGAGCGGTCAATGCTGGGTGGCAATAGACGCATGGGCTATGGCAAATCCTCGTTTCGGCCTGAAGCGCAGATCCCTTTCGGAGCTTTTATTCTGAGGCTCGGGCGGGCGGGAGTCAAGAATGGAACGGCTTCGGAGATTTACAGCGATGGCGTGAGAAGGTCGCCCGCATGGTCAAAACCGGGCGTGAAGGGTTCGGGCAGCAATCGCCAGCCGGGAAGGTTTGCTGCGTCCTGCGCCAGCAATTCGGACACGGCAATGCTCTGGAGGTTCAGCGTGTTGCGAATCCATGCCACGCGCTGCTCGGCCGGCTCAGGACTGCCCAGCGCGCCCAGAAGCCACCCGAGCGCCTGCTGATCATCGGGAAAGAAAATGGGGATGCGCGGCATCGGCGGATTCATTGAGGTCTTGGCGTTGGCGTACATCTTCTTCAGATCAATCTTCTGGTAAAGGCGTTCGTGGATCGCGTCGGACAAGCCTACGCCAAGGGCATTGCCCGCACTTTCAGCCGTGAGGTCGCGGACATAGATCAGGCGAATCTGCGGCGCTTCACCCGCATGCAGTTCCACGCCGCGGCCGACGATCTTGGTGTCAAGCCCCGTGCCGCTGATGTTCTTGCCCAGTTGTTCGACGATCAGCAGGTCGAGCTTGGGGAAGGGAATTCGCGCCACCAGGGGCCGCGCGATCTTGAGGCAGTCTTCATCCAGCGCCTTGATTCCCGCCGCATTCGCCGCCTGCACCGCTGCCACTTGATGGAATTCGTTTTCCACCACGGCCACGCCGGCCAGGATTTTACCGCTCGCCAGAACTTTTGCGGACATGGCGCGAATGACCTTTTCAAAGCCGAACTTCCAGCTCCAGTGGTGGCATTCAAGCGCGCCCTGTGCCTTTCCCATGCCCACGGCAATCATTTTAAGGATGCCGCTTTCAATCTTGCCGGAAAAATCCGTGTGCGGCTTCACCCTGTTCAGCAGGATCACGCCATCGGATTCCCAGGCCATGCGGTCCATGTAGACCTTGAAGCCTTCGGGCGTCGCGCCCAACGGAACCGCCTCCATGGAGGAGAGCACTTCCGCGCCGAGGAAATCCGGGGTGAGGCCGTAATTCTCCAAAACTTTTTGCTGGCCTTCCGCCGTCGCGCCACCATGGCTGCCCATGGCGGGGAAGACGAACGGTCGAGCGCCCTGCGCTTTCAGCCAATCGCACAGCACCCGAACCAGCTGATCGATGCTGGCAATGCCGCGGCTGCCCACGCCGATGGCGATGCGCTTGCCATGAAGCGCGCTTGAGGGTAACGCGAGTCCCTCCAGTGCCTGTGTAAGTGACAGTGGCAGGTCCGCGAGGCCGGGAGCGCCGGGGGCCACTCTTTCCAGGATGCGGAGAACACCGAGAGGATGAGGTTGATGGGTCGACATGGCGAAAACCCAAGTTATCCTGCACGGGCGCAAACGTCAAGGGCAGGGGCGTCGTCGGACACTTTGTCTCTTGACAAATTGGGTTGAATAGTATAGGCTAGAGTTGCGATGAACGCCCGGCCCCAGTCCGCTCCCCCCCGGCAGACCCACACTCACAATCGGCCTCTACGAATTGCCCTGAAACAAAAAGACGTGAACGGGACAAATCGTCCTCTTCCCAGTGAGAACCCATGGTCGAATTTGGGACAAGAAGTCGATTTTCCGGCGGATCAAGAAACAAAATTTAATAAAAATAAGGACCAAAGCCGGAATGTGTATGAAAACAAAGGAAACGGGGAGAAAATGCCACCCCAATCGTCGGACATTTTGGGCTCAAATGACATGAATCGTCGGACATTTTATGCTGAAATGACCGCAATCGACGTGAAATATACGCCTTTTTTCAGCAATCCAACGCCGCTTCAGCCACCCTCGCTTTTACCGCCAAAAAGTCACAATTCCTGAGCGGTTCCATGGCCCGATCCTCCGATCGTCCGACCTCCCGATCCCCCGATTACTCGTGCGCCCCGTCCTTGATCCCCTAATCTCTTGAGAGATCCCCTGGCTCTGTCGGGGATACTTACTGGGACGATCGAGGCACATTTTCGAGAGGCGAAATTGACGCGATGCTGGCATAATCCTGGACGGACAAATTCCCTGGAGGTTTTATGAGATCGTTCATTCGCGTTTTTCTGTTGCTGTCGCTGGTATCACTGGCCACCCCGTGGGCGTGTTCGCAAAAGCCCACCGCCATACCCCCGAAACTCGCCGACGCGCAGGAGACCTACACCTTTCCCTTGTGGGAGAACGGTGCTCCCGGCGCACTGGGACATGACGACACTGACATTCCCACGCTCACCTATTACCCGGCTGGGCACGGCGCCCCCACGGCGGTGATTGTCGCGCCCGGGGGCGGCTATCGTGGTCTGGAGATGAATTACGAAGGGCGGCAGGTGGCGAACTTTCTGAACGCGGCGGGAGTTTCGGCGTTCATTCTGAAGTACCGGCTGGGACCTCGCTATCACCACCCCATCGAACTGGGTGACGCGCAACGGGCCATCCGCCTGGTGCGGGCGCATGCGGCGGACTACGGTTTGAAGCCGGACCACATCGGCATGCTGGGCTTTTCCGCGGGCGGCCACCTGACGGCCACGGCGGAAACGCATTTTGACGGCGGCGATGCGAACGCCGCAGACCCCATTGACCGCGTCAGCTCGCGGCCCGATTTTGCTGTTCTCTGCTACGCCGTCGTTACCGCCACCGGGCCTTATGCCAATCGCGGGTCGGTGCAAGCGCTGTTGGGAGACACGCCTGACCCCAAGGCGCTGGAAGACCTCTCAAATGAGAATCGCGTTACCCCGCAGACGCCTCCCACGTTCATTTTCAGCACCAGTGAAGACACCACGGTGCCCTCAGAAAACAGCGTGGAATTCTACCTGGCTCTGCACAAAGTGAAGGTTCCGGCAGAACTGCACATCTTTCAGAAGGGTCCGCACGGAGTGGGGCTGGCTCTGGGCAGACCCGCCCTGGATGAATGGCCAACGCTGCTGCTCAATTGGCTGCGGGGCTTGGGATTGCTGGATAAATGAGGCGCGCGCAGAGATCGTCAGGATGCAAAATTCGAAGAGGGGAATGCTAGCGTGAAGGGCTCAGGCAACCCCCGGCGTAATCGATTTGCAATTGACAGCCGGGAAGCCGCTACCTATCCTGAAAAAGCGGGATATCTCGATTCCGATCCAGTGAATCCCCATAAAGCCCTTCGATGCCTTCGGGCATAAGGCGGTTGAGCATCCAACCTGAGCCGAGGGTAGTTTCGATTTTTCCGAGGAATCATGAACTTCAAAACGCTTGCCATCCACGCTGGACACGACCCCAAGGAACATCAGGGCGCCGTGATGACGCCCATCTATCAGACCTCAACCTTTGCATTTCGCGGCGTGGGCGAACCGGGACCGTTTGATTACTCGCGCAGTGGCAACCCCACGCGGAAGGCACTGGAGTCCTGCCTGGCGCAATTGGAGGGTGGCACCAACGGCTTCGCCTTTGCCACCGGGATGGCGGCAGAAGCCACCGTGCTGATGATGTTCTCCGCTGGCGACACGGTTGTCGTCCACGATGACCTTTATGGCGGCACCTATCGGCTGTTTGAGTCGGTATTCGCCAACAAGCAGATTCGCGCCCATTACGTTGACCTGCGAATTGCTGACAAGCTGCGCGCCGCGCTTGAACTCAAGCCCAAGGCGGTCTGGCTGGAATCGCCCACCAACCCGCTGATGAATCTGGTGGACATCCGCGCCGTGGCGGACCTGGCGCATGAATACGGTGCGCTGGTGATTTGCGACAACACATTTCTATCACCCTATTTCCAGCGGCCGCTGGAGTTGGGCGCTGACATCGTGACGCACTCCACCACCAAATACATCAACGGCCATTCCGACGTGGTGGGCGGCGCTGCGGTGGTGAAAGACGCCTCGCTGGCGGAGAAGATCGGTTTTCTGCAAAACGCCATGGGAACCTGCGCCGGTCCGCAGGACTGCTTCCTCGTGTTGCGCGGTGTCAAAACGCTGGCCCTGCGCATGGAGGAACATAACCGTAACTCGCTGGCCATCGCCCGCTGGCTGGAAAAGCATCCCAAGGTGGCGGCCGTGCTGCATCCGGGACTCGAAAGCCATCCCCAACATGAATTGGCGAAGCGGCAGACAACGGGTTCGGGCGGAACGTTCTCCTTCCGTCTGCGCGGTGGTGAACCGGCCGTGGACCATCTGTTGGCCAATTGCAAGATCTTCACCCTGGCGGAGTCTCTGGGCGGAGTGGAATCGCTAATTGAGCATCCCACCACCATGACCCACGCCTCCATTTCGCGCGAGGTGCAGTTGAAGATGGGGATTACGCCTGACCTGATTCGCGTTTCCGTGGGGCTTGAAGATTCGGACGACCTGATCGCCGATTTGGAGAGAGCGCTGGCGGGGGCGTAAGGAGGGGCGCGACTGTCCGCTTTAGGGTGGATGATATGGCGGCGCCGCTCCGGGCTTCGGTGGGGCTACTTGACCGGGAATGGTTTGTGGTATGCTGTTGACCTGAGTTTTGCTTTAAACGACGTAGAGCGGGAGTAATTCAGCGGTAGAATGCCAGCTTATCACTTCTCTCCATATTTTTCAATAGATTACAGTCCATACTGTCGCCTATACTGTCTGCATGGGGAGAACCTCGTGCCGCACGTCAACGTTCTCAAGCAGATAAGAGTCGGGAAGGGCTGGAAACTTGTTTCCATCCCCCGCAACCGCCACGGTGGCTACGATTGGAGAGCCCTGCCCGAAGGACGGTACTTCATCGAATGGTGGGAGCGCGGAAAGCGGAAGCGCCAGGCAGCGGGTGCTACCACCGCCGACGCTCTCGAAGCAGCCCGCCGCAGGAAGCACATCATGGAAGGAAAGGCGCTTGGTATGGAGAGCGCGGTTGCGCTCGACGGAGAAACCAACAGGGCGCCCCTTCACCTCGCGGTCAAGCGCTATTTGGAAGTTGTCGAGGGCCTCAAGAAACCAAACACCCTGCGCAAGTATAAAGCGGTCCTTAACCGGTTCCTGGATTACTTTTCTGACAGATCCACGGCCAAGAATGTCTCCACGGACGATCTTAATGACTTCATGGTGCACCTCAAGAAGAAACACCAGCTCGATAACAATAGCGTCATCCACAACATGATCATCGTGGCGCAATTCCTGAAGAAGCAGGGCCGGGCGGGGCTCATGCGTAGCATCGATCTGCCCGAGGCCATCAGGAGCTTGCCGGAGGAGTATAGCGATCAGGACCTCAAAGCCTTCTTTGCGGCCTGCACCAAAGAAGAACAAACCTTATTCATGACGTTTCTTCTGACGGGCTTTCGAGAGCAGGAGGTGGTGCACCTCTCCTGGAACGACATCAGTTTCAATCTGAACACGGTGCGCGTCACTGCCAAACCGGACCTGGGGTTCTCACCGAAAAGATGGGAAGAGAGGGAAGTGCCCGTCCCGAAGCAGTTGATCGAACTTCTTAATGTTCATCCTCACAAGGATGGCAGCCGCTTTGTCTTCCCCTCGCCGCGTGGAAATCGCGAGCTCCATTTGCTGGACAAGTGCAAGGCAGTTGCCGAGCGCGCCAAGCTTTCACCGGCACACTTTCATCTTCGCAAATTCCGCTCCACCTATGCCACGCGTATGCTCCGCTCGGGATTCGACGTGCGCACGGTTCAACACTGGATGGGCCACAAATCGTTGGAAACGACAATGCGCTATCTTTCGCCGGCCAAGGACGTGCATGAGCGGCTGGACAAAGTCCAGATCGCAGGATTACTGGGCGGCTGAATTACGGCGAAGGCGAGGCGCACGCGTGCG
>Ga0302320_10000903_pt1 | contig 70757 bp, 53 predicted proteins | sample Bog_T0_3_FD_202130 | JGI IMG/M metagenome (GOLD analysis project Ga0302320, IMG submission 202130) | Peat permafrost microbial communities from Stordalen Mire near Abisko, Sweden - Bog_T0_3 | ecosystem: Environmental > Terrestrial > Soil > Wetlands > Peat | place: Sweden: Abisko, Stordalen Mire... | reverse complement strand
GAGTTCAACACACGCTTCAGCAGCGATGAAGATTGCCGCGAGTACCTGTGTCAGCTGCGTTGGCCGGAGGGTTTTCACTGCCCGCGCTGTGGGTGCGGGGAGAGTTCGCCTGTGCGAACAACGCTGCTGCGCTGCCACGAGTGCCGGTATCAGGTCTCTGTGACAGCGGGAACCATATTTCAGGACACCCATATTCCGCTTCGGCATTGGTTTCAGGCGATGTGGTGGATGACCACGCAGAAGAACGGCGCCAGCGCCCTGGGATTGCAGCGTATTCTCGGCCTCAAACGGTATGAAACTGCCTGGACGATGCTGCACCGCTTGCGTCGCGCAATGGTCAGGCCGGGACGCGATATGCTCTGTGGTCGTGTGTAGGTGGATGAATGTTATGTTGGCGGTCCTGAAGAAGATCTGCCAGACAGGCTAAATCTTGACAAAACGCTGGTCGTGGTTGCCGTCCAGGAAGATGGTCCGGGCATAGGCCGCATTCGCATGCGCCAGATCTCCGATGCCTCGTCCGCCAGCCTTATCCCCTTCATCGAAGACTCGGTGGCTGCTGGTAGCGTGGTTCACACAGACGGCTGGTTGGGCTATTCGCCCTTGAAGGGTAAGAACTTTTCACACCAGATCACTTATCTCAAAGGGAAGCAAGAAGCCGCCTCAGAGTTGTTGCCGCGGGTTCACCTGGTGATCTCTCTGCTGAAGCGATGGCTCATGGGGACGCATCAGGGTGCGGTAAGCCACAAACATCTGGACTACTACCTGGATGAGTTCACGTTCCGGTTCAACCGGCGCAGATCACGAAGTCGGGGAAAGCTGTTCTTTCGTCTCGCCCAACAAGCTGTCACCGTTGATCCGGTTACCCGTCATCAAGTCGTTCACCCGGAGACCAAAGAATCGAGCCGCAAAACACAACCCCTTGGGGTTTGGTGAGTCAAGCGGATACCCAGCTTCCATGAATACGCAAGCCATAGTCAGGCCACCCGTTAGCCGGTGCGTTCTCCGCTGAAGTTCGCAGAAGCCGTGTTTGACGTAGAAGGGTACAGCGGTCAGAGAACTTTCCATCCTAAGCACCTTAATTCCCAGTTCGCGGGCCTCAGCTTCGAGTGTGTTGAAGAGTGCGCTTGCCACCCCACGTCGACCGGCGGAGGCGGCAACGTAAATCGCCCCCAAGGTTTCGGGGGGCACCAGTTCGCCAAAACCAAAGACAGTGCCGACCTTGTCGACAGCAACAAACGAGATCACGCTTTTATCGGTCTCGATCTTCGTGCGACGAGTGGCAATTCGTTGAGCGTCAATTGGTGCGCTCCAAACGTTCAAGACCTGTTCCGAGTAATCTATTTTCGCGGTCTCATGCACCGCGCTGTAGTGAGCGTGAAGTATGCCTTCTGCATCATCTGGCGTTGAGCGGCGGATGTTAAAGAAAGTGCACACAGCAAGAGCAAAGCATAAAGTCACTGCATTCTCAAGCAGATTCATCCATTGGCTCTTCGGTTCCGGTCGGATTGTGGCCATAACTGGCCAATCATGGTGCGCTCGCTGTGCATAACTCAAACGAAATGAGCAAATTAAACGCTCATGCACAGATTGGACCAGTTATGCCCGAAAAAACCGGCCAAACTGCTTGATTCAAAATGGCTTCGCCTAACATCAAGTAGCAAGCAGATTTGGGCCGGTTATTTTTACCAAACCGTCATTTACTCATGCGTTATCGCCGTGTGTAAATCGACAACCGACACAAATGTACGTGTCATCCTGAGCCGCAGCGAAGGATCCGCGGTTGCTCTTCCCGTCACGCCGGATGTTAACTCGAACATAACTGCCGGTTAGCCGTTGACGGTGACTCATCCGGAACCACGAATAGGTAGCCTCTCCAGCGGCACTGGGTTCAAACGATCCCGCCGTGGCGGTTGTCTGGGCTGACTCGGGCCAAGGGGCGTCTTTTGCTTGCAGGTCCTGCTGTGCCGCGCTTAGTATTCAAGTCCTCTCCTCAAGAGCTGCCCGCCTGCCTTGAATCGAGTGTTGAAAAGGATGGCTATAGATGAATCGATGGATACAGCTAGCTTGCTTAATTGCCGTTTTATCGACTGGAGCGGCATATGCCCAGGTCCCCGTGGTCCAAAGCGATGAAGACACGCTTGTGACGGCATCCGCACCCGTGGCACACGTCTACGTCGGGAACGGAACCCAAGTTCTAGCTTTCTCTGCTGCCGCGAACGGGAAGCTGACGCCGGTGCCGGGATCCCCGTTCAAGCAAGGTCTCTCCTGGATGGGAGCGAACGGGCATTATCTCTTTGGCTTTGAGGGGAGCGGTACGATCATCGCATCGTTCTCGATGGCCTCAAATGGCGCACTGCGCAAAGTGGCGACCTTCGATACCGCCGCCGTGGACGCGGGCGGTTGCGGCCCCTATGAGACGGGGTTCAGAGTCGACCATTCCGGCCAGAATTTGTATAGCGTGGGGATCACTGAGGGGTTCCCCTGCTGGACGCCTTTCTCGTCTCTCAGAATCAACGACGCCAATGGAAAGCTGACCTTTTTAAGCAATACCGGTACGGACCGGACCGGTACGTTTTGGGCAAGCTATCCGGGGCTCAGTACTGAAGAAGGTACGAACCTGAGTATTCTCGGAAACAACCAATACGCATACTTGCCCATCAACTTCTTCTTTTTGGAGCCACCGTCTCCCATTGCGGCGGATTCCAGCGGGGGGTGGGTATGCCAATTTGTCCCCTTCGAGCGGTTGAGCAATGGGGAACTGGTTGATTCAAATTCGACCATCACCATTCCCGCTCCGCCGAACGATAGCGCCGATCCGACTCAACCAAGTCCAGGAGCCTACTGCCCGGTTGCGGCCGCGGCGGATCCGACAAATCACTTAGCCGTGCTGCTCGATGCCATCGACAACAATCTTGGCAATACCTACGGAGCGGCAGTTATCGCGCCCTTCACTGCCGATGCCAATGGAAACCTGAGGACCACCAGCACATCGAGGAATATGCCGGTTGCGGAGACGGGCGGTGGGGGCTGGATGAGGATGTCGCCGTCAGGCAAGCTTCTTGCTGTCGGCGGATCGGGCCTCGAACTTTTCCATTTCAACGGCGGGAATCCGATTACGCAGTACAAAATGCTCCTGCCGCACGACAGCATCGGTCTGATTTTCTGGGACAACAACAATCACCTGTATGCGATAGGAACGAATCCCGCAGGCGCCGGCGAACTCCGGGTCTTTACCGTCACCCCAACCGGCGTCACGGAAGCGCCCGGCTCACCTTATTCGATACCGAATGCCGCAACCATGGCAGTTCAGCCCCTCTAACGGTCATAGAGAAGCGATCGCTGTTGAGGTGCTATCCCATTCCTGCGAGGTCCAAAAGCGATTTGGACGCCAAGCAATGTGCCAGAGCCTCGACTTTAGGGGATGATGACAATATTTCCGGTCGGATGGTGGCCATAACTGGCCAATCATGATGCCCTCGCTGTGCATAACTCAAACGAAATGAGCAAATTAAACGCTCATGCACAGATTGGACCAGTTATGCCCGAAAAAACCGGCCAAACTGCTTGATTCAAAATGGCTTCGCCTAACATCAAGGAGCAAGCAGATTTGGGCCGGTTATTTTTACCAACCCGGAAGTTACCATCAAAACCCGTCCAAACTTTGCGTAGAATTACTGCCTCGTGGCGCAGACTTGAATCATGATCGCGAAGAAACCTCGCCTGTTTCCTCACGCCCCAAAACCCTCTCCATCAACCCCGAAAGAAAACGAAAAGCGAAACCGTGCTACAATGAAGGTGCGCTCAGTGATTTGGCCGTGAGCAGCGGATTGCCCCTTACACCGGCAAGTTTGCCTGGCACAGATTCTTCCCCGAACACCCAAGAGCGTAAACCCATCGGTCTCTCACCCGGAGACTCAGCTACGGACGGCGAAAACCTCCGCAGCCAGGGTTCGAGCAGAAAGCGTTCTAGAAGGGCCTCCTTGAGTGGACTGGCCTCGGAATAGCTCGAATGAAACCGGGAATCGCAATCGATCTTCGATTGCTGGAGAGCAGGGTAGCCGTTCGGCGATGTGCCGCCCGGCATACTGGTAAGCGTGTGGCAGCTCCGGGCCTCCGGCATTTCCTGAAAGACGCCGGCTGGTCGGTCCCAGGGACGTTTTCGGTTCTCCCCTACGCAAATTTTTGAAGGCAGGCCTGCGCCTGAAGTGCGCGCGCCTCATGACCGGTTCCGATTGCAGGCTGCAAGTTCCAGGCAACTGGCGAATGGCAGCTCGCGGAACCTAACAGGAAAACACTATTTTGATCACCCAGTTCTCACAGTTCACCCTTTCGGACGCCCTTATGGCGCGCCTCAATGCCAACAAGTTTGAAACCCCCACGCCGGTCCAGGCGGGCGCCATTCCTCCCGCCCTTGAAGGCCGCGACGTCCTCGCCACCGCCCAGACTGGTACCGGCAAGACCCTCAGCTTCCTGATTCCGATCATTGAGCAGCTGCAGAAGGCCGAAACCCGCGGCGCCCAGGCGCTCATCCTTCTCCCCACCCGCGAACTCGCCATGCAGGTGGAGAAAGCCTTCCGCGTCCTCCGCACCAGTTCCTCGCAGACCGTCGCTCTTGTTGTCGGCGGCCTTTCCGAAGGTTCGCAGCTGGAAGCCATCCGCCGCGGCGCGCGCCTCATTGTCGCCACTCCCGGCCGCCTGGAAGACTTCCTCAAGCGCAAGCTCGTGCGTCTCGACACGGTGAAGATTCTGGTGCTCGATGAAGTGGACCGCATGCTCGACATGGGCTTCCAGCCGGCCATTGCCCGCATTGCCGGCATGTTGCCGGAGACGCGCCAGACCCTTTGCTACTCCGCCACGCTGGAAGGCGCGGTCAAGGAAGTGGCCCGCAAGTATCTCAACAACCCGGCACGCATCGAGATCGGCTCGGTCCTCAAGCCGGCCGAAAACGTCGAACTGCGCACCTTTGAAGTTGAGCCCGATAAAAAGCAGGAGCTCCTCGAACACCTGCTCGGCTCCGAAGAGGGCAGCTTCCTGGTCTTCGTACGCACCAAGCACGGAGCGGATCGCGTCGCCCGGCGTCTCGCCAAGGGCGGCTTTTCGGCCACCCAGATTCACGGCGACCGCACCCAGGCCCAGCGCAACCAGGCCTTGCGCAGCTTCTCCGAAGGCCGCCACCGCGTCCTCGTCGCCACCGACGTGGCCGCCCGCGGCATCGACGTCGCCAACGTCGCGCACGTCATCAACTTTGATATGCCCAAGGTCGCCGAAGACTTTGTGCATCGCGTCGGTCGCACCGGCCGCGCGTCCGCCCACGGCGTCGCTTCGACGTTTGCCGCACCGGCCGAACGCGGCGACCTCCGCAAGATCGAACGCGTCCTGTCGCTCCAAATGAAGCGCTTCCGCGTACGCTCCTCTGAAATGACCGCGGCGTAGACAGGCTCAGGACTACGCTACCTTAATTCGACGCACTTCCAGTGCCCTGTCCCCGCGCGAAAAATGCGCCGGGGCGGGGCTTTTCTCTTTTGTTCGTTGCGGCTCTCAATTCTCGTGAGCGGCCAACTGCAAAAGCCTTCGTCCCACGAAGAAGAACCAGACCGGATAAAGCGGGCCGGCGATAAACATCAACACCACGCCGGAGGCCGGAAGGAGTTGGCCACAGAGAATGTGGGCTCCGTCCAACGCGTGCATCGCAATGCCCAGCCAAGCCGTTGTTTTGCTGAAGACGGTGCCGCGTAACATCACCACCGAAATCAGGACCGCACCGCATTGGAGGAGCAGTCCACCCACGATTGCGCCTGTCGAGTGCCAGATGTCGGCGGCCATCATGGATTCGCCGCCGGCCAAAAGTTGCGCGCGCATCGCGTCCGTGGTTGCGGTGGCGAATCTATCGCTGAGCGGGATCAGGGAGAGAGCAGTTGGCGTGGCGAGCACCAGCGTTACCCCAGCGAATGCCAATGCCATGGAGAGCAGCGTATTGGCCCGGTCGCTCTTCCTCAATCCGGCATAGAAGCCGAGAAACACAGTGTAGTAGAGCGGCATGACTGCAACAGTTGGCAGGTCAAGGCGCAGCAGGCCAACCAGCCTCTCATGTTGCAAGAGACTGAACGCTTCCCCTGCCGATTTCGGCGGTCCGCCCAGGGCGATCATCTGAATCATCGTGGCCAGCGAATACACGACAAGAAGGATTGCGGCAATCCCGCCGATCCGGCACAAGGGGCGTAGTTCACCGATGTCGTTGGGAGTTGGCTTGTGTACCTCTTCGAGCGAAGCCATGGCAATTCAGCCTCCGAGGTGAGTGTGGAAGAAGGCAGCGATTCGGCGTCGGGCATGTTGTGTTGCTGGTTCGTTGTAGCCGATGCCGGTGAAGCGGAGGAGTTTGAGGACAAAACTGTGGTGGTTGTTCATGAAGCTGTGGCCGGCATCCGGGTATTCCATCACGTCGTGGGGCACCAGGGCGCGCTCAAGTTTCTGCTCGAGGATCTGGGCGACTCCTCTTTCCCACCTGGCCTGGCCGCCGTAGCTCACAACCAGCGGACAAGCGGTCTCGAGAAAGTCGTCGACATCCTTGGGAAGCGGCCCTCCGTAGTTCACGCTCGAAGCGGAGAATCCGTGCCCCGAGGCCAACAGCAAAGCGAACCCGCCGCCCATGCAGAACCCGATGACTCCCACCTTGCCATTACAGTTCGGTTGGCCCAGGAGCCATCTTCGCGCGGCTTCCACATCGTCGAAGACCGGCCCGGTGCGGGCCATGAGCTCGCGAATGACAGCGCGGATGCAGGTCAGCTTTCCGCCCTTGTAGTAGAGATCGGGAGAAAGCGCCAGAAAGCCCTCGGCCGCAAGCCATTCGGCTTGGCCGCGGAGGTCCGGACTCATGCCGTAGACGTCGTGCAGAACGACAACCGCGGGAACCGGCATATGGAGCGCCGGGGTAGCGAGCCAAGCAGGCATTTGACCATGGGGAGTGGAAATGGAGACATTGGACATGACGCCCTCCCTGGTTGATCGGCATCGGTGCGGATGGCAAACCGATTCTAGGACCAGCGACCGGCAATAGACCGTGATAAGCCAATGAATCATCGTGAATTCTTGGCCGAGCGGAAGGAACACTGGTCGCAACATCGGTCGCGCCCATCATTCGCTTGAGTGAGAAGAGCAGGGAAGCCTCGCAGCCGTCCTGCTTTTCGTTGACTCTCAACCCGGATTCGGGTATTCTGGAGACCTTGCGCGGTGTTGCGCCTGAGGTCTGTGTGTAGGGGTCTTTTTCGAGGGTTCCTCATCGAAAAAGACGTTGATCCAGACCGGCTGGTTGAAGCCTTGTGTAGGGCTCAACTGGAGCAGGCCACCGGCGGTCGAGGGCGCTGAAATCCGGGCGCATCGGCTCAGCCAAAGCCCTCGATAGGGCCAGCCCCGGCAATTCTCACCCGAACAGATTTGTTTGGCAGTGGGTAGAAAGCAGCCCGTGCGCGATTTGCATGGGAATGAGCGCTTTGCGCAGAGTTTTGGTGGAGACGGTTAGCGGTTTCTCAGGGCTGGCCGGGCAGTTTCTTTTTAGAGGGCAGGAGAGAGATGGGTACCTTTGTTCCAAGTGGAAAAGACATTCCCCGCAAGTGGTTCGTGATCGATGCCAGCGGTCAAACGCTGGGCCGTCTGGCAACCAAAGCCGCCGACTTGCTGAGCGGCAAGCTGAATCCCCAGTATGTGCCGTATATCGACATGGGCGACCACGTGATCGTTGTCAACGCGGAGAAGGTCCGCCTCACGGGTTTGAAGTCGCAGAGCAAGCTTTATCGCCGCTACACCGGTTTCCCCGGTGGATTGCGCGAAGAGTCATTTGTGCGGCTTTTGAACCGCAAGCCGGAGCATATCCTGGAGCAGGCGATCAAGGGCATGCTGCCCAAGAGCAAGCTGGGCCGGGCCATGGGCTCCAAGCTCAAGGTGTACAAGGGCGACAAGCATCCGCACCAGGCGCAGACGCCGGTGGCGATGGAGATCAAGTAAAGCAGCCGCTAGCTGCTAGCTTCTAGCTGCTAGCTCGGGATTTCGGGAATTTGAGGCGTTTGGCTAGAAGCTAAAAGCTAGAGGCTAGGAGCTTAGAAAAGAATGGCAGATCTGGTTCAGTATTACGGGACGGGACGGCGCAAGTCGGCGATCGCCCGCGTGTTCCTGCGTCCCGGCACGGGCGAGTGGAAAGTCAACGGCAAGCCCTTTGAGACGTACTTCGTCACCGAACAGCAGCGCGTTGCCGCCAAGAAGACGCTGGTGGTGGCAGAGTTGGCCTCCAGCTTCGACGTGGTCACGACCGTCAAGAGCGGTGGCGTGGCAGCGCAGGCCGATGCCGTCAAGCTGGGCATTGCCCGCGCCCTGGTTCAGTTCAACCCCGAGCTGCGCAAGCTGCTCAAAGGCGAGGGCCTGATGACGCGCGACGCGCGCCAGAAGGAACGGAAGAAGTACGGGCAGAAGGGCGCCCGCAAGCGGTTCCAATTCAGCAAGCGGTAATCCGCTTGCAGCTGTTAGCTTTCAGCTCTCAGCTTTCAGCTTTTCTTGCTGGTACGGTGCTTCGTTTTGTTCGATGAAACGCAAAGCTTGGCAAGATGAGCGAAAAGCTGAAAGCTGATAGCTGGTTTTCAATCTCCCGCTTCGGCGGGCTCAATCCGGACCAGGCGAAGGCTAGCCCGGATGCACTCTACAAAGGAGGCCAATGGCCACGATCACAATGAAGGAGCTGCTCGAAGCCGGTGTTCACTTCGGGCATCAGACCAAGCGCTGGAACCCCAAGATGAAGGAGTACATCTTCGGTGAGCGCAATGGAATTTACATCATCGACCTGCAGAAGACGCTCAAGCTGTTCAAGGATGCGTCGAAGTTTGTCACCGAGCTGTGCGCCAGCGGCAAGACGATTCTGTTTGTCGGCACCAAGCGCCAGGCTCAGGACGCCGTGGCCGAAGAGGCCAACCGCGCCGGCATGCCGTACATCAACCAGCGCTGGCTGGGCGGGCTGCTGACCAACTGGGTGACCGTGCAGAAGAGTGTAAAGCGCCTTCAGGAACTCGATGAGATGGCCACCGATGGCCGCTATGAGCTGCTGACCAAGAAGGAAGTCATCAAGCTGGAGCGCGAGCGCAAGCATCTCCAAGCCAACCTGGCCGGTATCAAGACCATGAAGCGGCTGCCCGATGCGCTTTTCATCGTCGACTCCAACAACGAAGCCATCGCCGTCAAGGAAGCCCGCAAGCTCGGCATCCCGGTGGTTGCGGTAGTTGACACCAACTGCGATCCGACGGTTGTGGACTACGTGATTCCCGGCAACGACGATGCGCTCCGCGCCATCCGCCTGTTCACCTCGAAGATTGCCGACTCGGCTGCCGAGGGCGTGAACCTGGTGGGCGACAAGGCCTTTACCGAAGTGCTTCCCGTTCCCGCGGCGGAAGAAGCTGCGGCGGAAGCGGCACCGGTCGAAGAAGTGGATTTGGAAGCGGCTCTGGGCGGCGGTATTCGCAAGGCGCCGGCAGCGGTTGCTGCTCTGGACGAAGCGGAAGTCGCCGAAGGCTGATCTTAAGCCGCACTTGAAGTGCGCAGATTAAGGACAGCGTGGCCGCCCAAGTTCGACAGCCACGCTTTTCTTTTGGCACCTGCAGTGCGGCAGGTCCCTGCGGTGCGGCAGATCTTTGATCCAGCACCTCCCATCTGTCATCCTGAGCGGAGCGTAGCGAAGTCGAAGGATCCGCGGTTGTTCTTCCCTTAACCGGATTGTGCGAGCATTGGATCGACGCAGGTCGAAAAATGAGGAGGCTCTCCAAAAGAGCCAACGGAAAACAGGAAAAGAGAGATGACCACAGTGAGTGAGAAGATTGATTCCAAGTTGGTGAAAGAGCTTCGTGAAAAATCCGGAGCGCCCATGGGCGACTGCCTCAAGGCATTGCAGGAGACGAAGGGACACATCGAAGACGCCTTCGTTGTGCTGCGCAAGCGCGGCATGGCTTCCGCGCAGAAGAAGGCTGCCCGCTCCACCAACGAGGGAGCGGTGGGTACCTACATCCATGCCGGGGGCAAGATCGGCGTGCTCGTCGAGCTGAACTGCGAGAGCGATTTCGTAGCCTTGACGGCAGACTTCCAGGACCTGCTCAAGGACATCGCCATGCACATCGCAGCCAGCGATCCGCGCTACGTGAAGCCGGAAGATGTGACGGCTGCCGACATCGAGCGGGAAAAGGAAGTCTATCGCGCCCAGGCCGCTGCCACCGGAAAGCCGGCAGCCGTGATCGAAAAGATTCTCGATGGCAAGATGGCCAAGTTCTACGAGGAAGTCTGCCTTCTCGAGCAGCCCTTCATCAAGGACCAGGCCGTCAGCATCAAGGAACTGATCGCCACCAAGGTCGGCAAGCTGGGCGAGAACATCACGGTTCGCCGTTTTGCCCGCTTCAAGGTCGGCGCTCCGGATTGGACTGTGGCGCAGACGGCGTTGGTAGAAGGCGCGGCCGAGTAGTTTTTTCCAGGGACTAAGGCATTTTCGCTTTTGCTGTAGACTTCCGTGCCCCGTCCTTTCCGCTTTTTCCTGCGGAAAGGGTAGGAAACCCATGAATTCCAGGTCTACACCATTTCGGAAGCTGCCGTAGGGACTAGCTAGAGATGTTGAAAAGCCCAGAGCAGATGCTCTGGGCTTTTTGTGTCTCGAAAAGAAGGAAGCCGTTTGGTGGCAAGCCACTCAGAATGAAAGTTTGAGGTTCACGGCCGGGTTGGAACGCTTGGCGCCGGCCGAGGAGCTGAGGCCGGCAGCGGGTGCGCCCACCATGGAGTGGCTGCCTCCCGTGCCCGCTGAAAAGAGCACACCGTTGCCCAAGTCGGAAGTCATGAACAACGACGAAGGAGGAAACTGAGCTGAATCTGTGAAGCCGACTCCGGACAGGAACGATCCCTGCGGGACGCGTGCCGGGCCAAAGGGCGAACCGGTCCTCGGTGAGGAACTTCCGTGGAAAAGATCGTTCAGTGACAGAACACCCCGGGCGGGCGGACCAAAGAGCGAGCTGCCGGCGGACGCAGAGCGTCCGGAAGGCTCTGCGGCGAAGGGAGGTGCGGTGAGGTTGCGCGCGGCCGGCGCAAACGAACCCAGCAGTTGGCTTGAGCCAATGGCCAAGCGCGCACCCGGCCCGTAAATGCCCGTGCCGGTTGAAAATGCGCCGAGGTTTGGCCGAGCCGTATAGAGGTCGATGCCAGGCTGAAACGGAAGAAGGGGTGCTGTTCGCGTCGCTGCGGGAGATCCGATGTCCTGCTGGCTGAAGGGGTTCACGGCTGTGAAGCTGCTTCGCGCTGCGGGTTGCGCAGGAGGAGTCGGTCCGGTGAACTGCGCTTGCGCCATCGACACTGCGCAGCCCAGCAGCAGCTTGGCCCCTGCCCGGATCATGCGGAATGCCGACGAGTTGAGAATACCGGTTTGAACCGTGCGCATGGGGGAGCCCCGCTGAATGAGCATAGCCCTCCTTGCTGCTGCGTGCCAATGTTGAAAACCTAAGCTTACTCCCTAAGTTACTAGGCGCGTCCCAAGTTCAACGTATTCAGGGATCAGCCGCGGAGAAACCCGACGGTGAATTCCGGCAAGCGGCCAACCGGGGCAGCAAACGCCTCAGGCCGTGCCTCCGCTGGGTATGCGATACTCGAAAAGGCATGTATAAACGCATTGTTCTCAAGCTCTCCGGTGAAGTGCTGGCTGGACCGCGTGGCTTCGGCCTTGACGCGGAGAAGATCGCCGAAATGACCGAAGAGATTGCCGATGTACACGAGCTTGGTGTGCAGATCGGTCTGGTCGTGGGTGGTGGGAATATCTTTCGCGGAGTGGCCGATCAAGCCAAGCACATGGACCGCGTGAGCGCCGACAACATGGGTATGCTCTCGACCGTGATCAATGCCATCGCTTTGCAGGATGCGCTCGAACAGCGTGGCATCCAGTGCCGCGTGATGAGCGCGGTCTTCATGAACCAGGTGGCGGAGCCCTACATACGCCGCCGCGCGGTTCGCCATTTGGAGAAGGGCCGCGTGGTGATCTTCGCCGCTGGGATCGGCAACCCGTTTTTTTCATCCGACACCGCTGCCAGCCTGCGCGCCATGGAAATCAAGGCAGACGTTCTGTTGAAAGCCACCAAGGTCGAGGGCGTCTACAACCGTGATCCGATCCTCCACAAAGACGCCGTGAAGTACGACGAGATCACCTACATGGAGATCCTGCGCCAGGGATTGAAAGTCATGGATCTGACTGCGGTGAGTTTGTGCAAGGACAATAATCTTCCCATGATCATCTTCAATATGAACCATCCGGGCAACATCCGGCGCGTCGTGCTGGGCGAAAAAGTCGGATCGCTGGTCAAGGCCTAGTTGCTGCCGAAGAGAACATCGAACAGATAGAGGGTGAAGGCGGCAGAGCGAGGCTTTCCCCTTTGAATCGGCTGCCCGCGGAGACGTCTAAGAAGCTAGTGGATACGCGCAAGCCAGCACGGCTCGATGCCCTTACAGGGTTGCGCTGCTTTGCGGCCATCAACATCGTTTTTTTTCACTTTTCCAACCCCAACTGGTTTGGCCCCCTGGCCCCGGTGGTCAATGCCGGGTACGCCTCGGTGAGCTTCTTCATCCTGCTCTCCGGCTTTGTGCTGGCGTACAACTACGCAGGGCGCGCGCGCGCCGGGGAGTTGGACAAAGGCCGCTTCTGGGAGGCACGCTTCACGCGCCTCTATCCCATCTACTTCTTGAGCCTTTTGCTGAGTTGGCGCATGTTGCCGGTGGAACACACGGCACACACACCGGCCATGTTCTGGGCCGGCGTGGTGCTCACTCCATTGCTGCTCCAGGGCTGGGTTCCTTCGATCGCAACCTTCCTGAATACGCCGGCGTGGACCATGTCCGCCGAGTCGGCTTACTACCTGGCATTTCCATGGCTCGCAAGTGCGAAGCGCCCTGCACGAGCCTTGCCGTACATGGGAAAGATGGCCATCGTGTGGTGCCTGGGGATGGTTCCCGGGCTGCTCTATGTCGTGTTGAATCCGGACGGAATCCCTCACCCCGACCGCTGGAGCTGGGGACCGTGGCTCCAGGTTTTGAAGTACACGCCGATCCCGCATCTGGCAAGCTTCGTGTTTGGCGTCATGTTGGCCAATCTCGATGAAATGGTAGGCCGCACCAGCCGGCTGCGCCTTTTCCTGGGCATCTCCGGGTTTATGGCCACCTTCTTCCTTCTATGGCTCGGTGCGCGAATTCCGTATGCCATCATTCACGACGGCCTTCTGATGCCCCTGTTCGCCTGCATCATTCTCGGGCTGGCAGGAAGTAATCGCATGGCCTTTGCTCTTGGCTGGCGCCCCTTGGTGTTCGTGGGAGAAGCCAGCTACTGCCTCTACCTGCTGCACTTCAACCTTTGGAACATCATTCACGACTCGCATGTCCTGGAGTACACAGGCCTGATACGTTTCGACCCCTGGATCAGCTATGTGCTGCTCATCGGCATGGCGCTACTGGCACTGCACTTTGTAGAGAAGCCGGCCCAGCGGCAACTACGCCGGTGGATGGGTGTCAGCAGCGTGGTGAAGCCGCGTCCGGCAGCTTCCTAATCGCCGGTGCCCCGACTCACCCAGGGACTGCACGAAACGCGGTCGGCTGGAAGCGACCTTCCGGTGCCTGCCATCGCCAGTTCCGGCGGGACTCCATTCTGGGAAGTGATGCGCGTCTCCTCAATCGTGCGGCACGAAATCTGCAGGAAGGAACCGCTCTGCTCGATGGGAGGAGCGTCGGAACCGATTTCCACTCGAGAGAGGAAGTCGACCGTCGAAAGTGCTTCCCGCATCCGGCCGCCACGAATGGCGTAGACCGTTGCCTTGTCTTCCATCTCCCCGGTGCCATGCCCCGCGCTTGCGTGCTGCACGAGGATGCACTCCTCGCCCGGAGTGAGAGTCAGAAGACGATACGTGGGCGTTTGGTGAAAGCAGTCGAGAGCGACGCTGTCCACAGTGTGCCAGGAATCGGCTTCCTTCGCTTCGAGAAGATACAGGAAAGCCTGCCCTTGCAGGCCGCAGGGCAGCGAGAGAAGGCCGTAGTACTTCCCAGATCGTGTGTGAATGGGGTGTATCTCGATGTCGTGCACAAAGCTGGGTTGAGTCACAGCTTCAGCGACGTTTGCATCGACGCCCAGACGCTTCAACAGGTCGAGTTTTGGTCCCGGGTCGGCGACCAGGAGTTCGTCGTCCATCTTCTCCAGTTTCCCGATGGGGATTGTGCCGCTGATTCCAACGCGCAGTTGGGCAAGTCCGGATTCACCAAGGGAAGACAACAAGCAAAAGAACAAGATCATACGTAAGAGGGGCAAGCACTTCATGGCACTACTGTGCCAGAGTCTCAAGCCAACCGCAAACCGGCGCGCTCTGCCGCGGCTCTCATGCGCCTTTGAGCGCGTCTCGGCCTAAGGGGATCCTTGGAACTTCGGGCGAAACGGGAGGACCGTATCGATCGAGCTGAGTGGCGAAGATCTTCTGACACGCAAAAAGCCCAGCCGTGTGGCTGGGCTTTTTGCGTGTCAGATTTGTCGTTTTGACTACGGGCTCACGGTTTGGAGGGAGTGATTGCCGTGGGGAACCGCGGCAAGCGCCGACGGTGCGGCGCCAACAGGGTAGGGCGTGGCCTGGGTTGTGGTGAGCGCGCCGGTGTTGGGGTCCAAACGGAAACCGGAGACGGTGTCGCCAATCTGGTTTGCGGTGTATACAAAGCGGCCAAGGGCCGGGTCGACAATCACAGAAACCGGGGTCGTGTCCGTACTGTTCAACTGGGATCCGGTGACGTTCACGGCGCCAGAGGGCGTTCCGGTGCTCAAGTCGATCACATAGGCGGACACGGTGGAATCCAAACCGTTGGACACATACATGTACTTGCCGCGGGGATCGATGGTCAACGAATTCGGTTCGTTGCCGGTCTTGAAAGGTCCGTTGATGAGGAAGTTGAGAACGCTACCGCTCTGGATGGTGTAGCCGATGAGCTGGTTGGAGGCGAAATCGGTGACGTAGAGGAAGCGATTCGTAGGGTCCGATATCAATGCCGAGGGCTTGACGCCGGCCTTGTAAGGGCTCCCGCTGGCGGTCGTGAGTGCGCCTCCAGAGCCTACGGAATACCCAAAAACCCAGCCGGGGTTGGCGGTGCTGGTGGTGGTGCCTCCGGGATTATAGGCAGACTGGTCGTAGGCTGAAACGTACACCGCGCCATTGTTGGCCGTTACGTTCACGGCAGTGGGAACGATGGTATCCGCCGCAAAAGCGGGGAGTGCCAACGCGATCTCCGCTGTCGCGGAGCCGATGGTGCCGCTGGAAAGCGAATATTCGGTCAACAGCGAGGGATTGGGGCCGGATACCACATAAAGATAGGTGCCTGCGGTGTTGACGGCAACCGCAACCGGCGTCGCGCTGGTTGTGAGCACATCTTTCTGCGTCAGGACGCCATTTCCGGCGATGGCGAAATGGACCACATTGTTGCTGGCCTGATTGACCACGTAGAGGTTTGCGTAGTCCGCGCTGGCCACAACCGATACCGGAGTGGTGCCGCCACTGGGCACGGTGGGCGCGCCGGAGCGCAAGGCGCCGGTTTCCGAGTCCGCATCGAAGGTCTGGATCTGGCCCGCGCCTCCGGTTCCGGCGGAGTTGGCTACGAAGACATAATCGATGGTGACAATCGCACAGGATGTCAGGAGAGTGGCCACCGAAAGGCCGATGAGAGAGACCAGAACGAGCTGGCTCCATTTGCTGAACTTCATGCGCTTCCTTCGTCGTGGGCCGTCCGACTCAAGCCCAGGAAAACTCGTTTAAGTTGCCCCACACCTCATTGTAAAAGCAGGTTACGGGGTGTTGCGAATGCATCCTGTGAGGCGAGCGGTAGCCAAACCAGCTCTCGCTTTGGCGAATTGCCAGGTCATTTGGAGCTACTCTTTGTGCCATGTGCGACGGCAGCCACGGCGGTGGGCAGCGGGTCCACCGTGTACGGAGACTTCTGCGAATTGATAAGAGTGCCCGCAGTGGGGCTGAGTTCGTAGCCCGAGACCGTTCCGGTGACGCCACTCCCGAGGTAATTGGCGGTGTAGAGAAAGTGGTTGGTCGAGGGATCGATGCCGATGGCTACCGGCTGGGTCCCGGTTGCGTACGTCCCGAGTGGGGTCAACGCTCCGTTGCCGATGGAGTACGCCATCACTGAAGAATCCAGCGAATTCGTCACATACACATACGGGTAGGCGGGGTCGGCGATCACGGCCGACGGCCGATTGCCTGCCGCATAGGGACTTCCGGAGAGCGGGGAAAGCAAACCGGAGTTAACCGAGAAGCCCAGAACATTGCCACTGGCCTGGTCCGTGACGTAGAGGTAGCTGCTGGAAGAATCGCTGGCGATTCCGGAAGGATGAACTCCGGCCGGGGAGGGAACTCCTCCATTCACCGGAGTCAGCGCCCCACTGGAAGCGACCGAGAAAGCAAAGATGTAACCCACGGTAGGACTGACTGAGGTGTCGTAGGCCGTCACAAACACTTCGGAGCCGGAAGGCAGGACAGCGACCCCAGTCGGAACGATCACGTCGGTCGAACTTGCCGGGAGGTTCAGCGGCCAGTATTGGAGATTCCCATTGGCAACCGGTGAACCGAGCGTGTCGGAGGGCGGTGAGCCCGAGCCGACGGTAATGGGAAGAACCGCGATGGAACCAGAGCAAGGCGCGGCGGTAGAGCAGGAGGGAAGCGGCTGGTAGGTATCCACGACGAAGAGGTTCTTTCCGTTCACCGCGACCGCCAGGGGATAGATGCCCGGTGTATTGACGGTGTTCTGCGGATAGACCTTGCCGTCGTTGCCGATGACAAACTGGACAATACTGTTGTCGTCCTGGTTGACCACATAGAGGTTGGTCTGATCGGAAGACACGGCCTCGGCCACCGGGTTACGGCCGCCGGACGGAAACGGCGAGGTGGGTATGTGGCGCATGTCGCCCGACTCGCTATTGACCTCGAGCACGTCGATCTCGCCGTAGTTGTTCGTTCCCGCGGCCTTGGAACTGGTCACGAAGACGAAATCGACGGTCAAGGTGCTGCAGGCGGTCATCAGACCCGCCACCACCAAGCTGGTTGCAGAGACCAGCAGCAGCTGGCTCGATTTGTTCAACTTCATGCGCATCTTTCGTCTGCGGGCCGGATACGAGGGCCCGGGGAAAAGCCGGGTTTGGAATCGAACGGGGTGTGCATTGCGGCAAAGACCCACAACCGGCGTTCGGCTACGTTCTTGAAGACTCCACGGAAAGACCGAAACCGAGGCCGCGGGCGAGATAGCCGGCTGAGGTCCGATCCAGAAAATTTGGCGGGCAGAGCGACTGCGCCGCCTTTCCTTCCGGATTCTCTCTCGCCGTAGTGTACCGGGGCCGATTTCATGCGGAAATCAACCCCTGCTGGCTACGATCCGAGAATCGCCGAAAGGAGAACAAGCTAGTTGGTTCGTCCATCGACGAGGCACCACGTGGCCGGTCCCTGCAATGCATAGGTACTGGTTACGCGCAGACTATTGAGCGCACCGGAGTTGGGATCAACGACCCGCCCGGTCACGCTGGAATCATTGAAATCAGCCGAGTAGATGAACTGGTCGGACGGATCCTCGACGAGGCACTGCGGTCCACCGCCGGACCCATAGGGCTCGCCGGCGATAAAGCTCAGTACGTGCGTGGTTGGATCGATGACATAGCCCGCCAATCCGCTCTGTGCATTCGTTCCCTGCGTGTTGTTCCCCTGATTGGCGACATAGAGGAACTTCCCTTTGGACTCAACCAGAAGGTAGATGGGGTTATTCAGAGTTGGATCGTCGGCCACGGCCCCGCTGACCTGGGCCTGGAGAGCGCCGCCAGAGCCCACGGTATAGGGCAGGATTTGGCTGCTCGCGCCGGTTCCGGGGACGTTGGTCCCCTCATTGTCGAGGACATAAAGGTAGCCCGTTCCGGGCACGATCGCCGTGCCTTGAAAGATCCCCAAGGGCTGGGCGCTGTTTTGATTGATGGTCAACTGGCCGCTGCTGGAGTTGTAGGTATAGGGGAACGCCGTGTCGCCCGCTGTCGATGTCCCGCTCAGCGTCAGGACGTACCCGGATGTCAGCGCAAAATCGATTGGGTTGGCTGGCACCGGGAAGTACGGCAACGCAGTGCCGTCCGCCGCCGTCACCTGGGCATTCACCACCACCGAGAGACGTCCCGTCGTTTGATTCACGCGGAAGGCGGTAATGTCGCCGCAGGAAGTCGTCGATCCACCGAGGGCCAGCGCGCAGGCGGCGGCGCTGGGAGAATCGTGGTCCAGGACATAAAGGAAGTTGCCGGAGGTGTCGGAGATCAGACGGAAAGGATTAAGCCCTTCGGTATAGAAAGTCTGTTGGGGAACGAGGATGCCGGCGCCGCCCACCGAGAACTGGACAATATTCCCGCCCTTGCAGGGATCCGCTGTGGTGCAATTCGAGCCGCCTGTTGAGTTGGCGCCGCGATTCAGAACGTAAAGAAACCGGCTACCAGTGATGAGGACCGCGCGCACCGGATTGGCGCCGCCGCTGGAAATGGGGAGACCGTCGATGGGGCTCAGCTTACCCGTGTTGTGATCGATGTGATAGCCGGAGATAATGCCATTGCCGGAGGATTGAGCGGTGACCGTCCCGGTCACGTACAAAAAGCCAACTGTGTAACTCTGCACGCAAGATGTCACGCTGAGGGCGACCGCCACAGAGAGGGTGCTCATCAGAAGTGCCTTGCCGAATTTCGTAAACTTCATGCGATTCCTTCATCCTGGTCCGGCGTCCGCCGCCAAGTTTGCTAGTTCCACAGCAGAGCTGGGTTGGGATGGGTCCCTGATGCATTGTAAAAGCCGAGGGTCTATTGTGCCTAGTTTCCATGCAAGACTACACACAATGCGCCACATTTTGGGCTTCGCCACCGTGGCGAGCCTTCTGGCTGCATCCCGAGAGCGTCCCACTTCAGTTTTCGGGTGCGGTCTCGGTTTTGACGCCGCAGCATCGGCAAACGTCATCATGAACGCAGAGAGAAAGATGCGAAGCAGCCAGGCCGGCGGAAGCGCGCCCGGGAGAGCACTGCGCGGCTAGATCAGACGATGCTCTACCAGACCCGGCAGGAGTTGGCGGGAGATCGGTTTTTGTAAACCGACAAATCTATCGGCCCCCTTGCGAATCGCATTCTGCCCTCGAGCCCGCGCCCATTCTTAAGGAACCATGAGACCCGTTTCGGGAACCGGCGCGCTTAGCAGGGACTTCGCGGGCCGATCTGTCTCCGAGCGCCAGCGTCCTCGCTTCTTTCCTACTCAGGACTTTCACCAACCTTCTGGCTTGTCTTCCATCTTCTTCCCGAAATGCAATTGTGCCGAACCGTATTTGGAATCATCCACTTGCGTGTCGATGAATTGCACTGCGCGCCGCGAGCGCATCCCCCTTGAGGTGCAGCGTGCTGCATGAATCCGTGGAGTTTTACATCGATTGACCCATGACCCAAATGCAGGATCATTAATGACCGGAAAGTGTGATCGCCTCTACGACCCATCCCCCGTACACTCGGCATTACAGATAACACAAAGATGCTCAACCCGTAACTCTTCGAGTCCTGGCTTATAACCGAGCGGGCCATCGATTCAACGGATGTTATGGAGAGCAATGCCGAGAACCGGCGGGGGAAACCCTGGGCTTAGTGAGAGCAGAGACGAGAAAGGGCGAAGACCTTTCCGGGACGATGCTCCGAAATACCTTTTGCAACCCTTTGTCGATTCGATGGTCCTCCTTGGAAGTTCTTGTTGTTGAGAAAGAATCGTTGATGAGCAATGGCTCATTTTTATTGCTCTTGGAATCGAGAGTAGCGGCAAGCAGAATGCTCTCCTGATTCTGGATCAGCGAAGACTTTGTACGAAGTTCTGGTCGACTCTTTACTGGAGGCAATTCATGAAGTCCTTTTTCGTTTATCCTTTCATGCTCGCCATCGGGATCTTACCGGCATCGGCTTTCACGGTTCAATCACCCGTGGCTGGAACGCAAGTCACCTCACCCTTTACCTTGTCCGCCAGTGCCAGTGTGTGCGGTTCCAAGCGCGCTGTTGCGATGGGCTACTCGATCGACCATACCCGCACCGTCATTGAACCCACTTCCTTTAGCGTATCGATTGCTGCCTCGGAAGGGCCGCACACAGTGAGTGTGAAATGCTGGGGCGAAAAAGCGCATGAGGATCAGACAGTGAACTTTACGGTGGTTGGCGGCGAGCCGCCGCCTTCTGTGACGGCTGCCCCCTCATTCATTCCCACTCCCGGAGCCTATTCATCGGCACAGTCGGTCACACTTTCCAGTGCGACGGCTGGGGCGGTGATCTACTACACAACGGATGGGACGGTTCCATCGACTTCTTCCAATGTGTATGCGGCGGGCATCCCGGTTGCGGCTTCCGAGGTGATCCAGGCGATTGCGGTCGCGCCCAATGAAGGCGCAAGTTCTTTGGCAAGTGGAAGCTATTCGATTACGGCTGCTTCCGGTGGCCCGGTAGTTCCGCCAAACGCCATCGTCGAGACGGGGATCCAGTTACTTCCTAACTGGAAGCACAATCATGACCCAGCCACGCCCGGCAATTCAGTCGGAACCATGTCGTTGGTGAGCGATCCATCGTTGAGCGGGACGACTGCCGAGTTCGCGGCGAGTTACACCGATGGCGGCGGAGAAATCTACTCCCGGTCCTATGGGAACGATGCGGAAGCCACGAATTTTCTCTACGATGGCTACGTGTGGATCCAGGCAGGAAGTCAAATTGCGAATCTGGAGATGGACAATAACCAGGTGATGGCCAACGGAGACACCGTCATCTATGCGTTCCAATGCGCAGGTGACAGCAAGACGTGGGACTACTCCGCGAACATTGGAACGCGCACGAGTCCAAGGGTGCATTGGATCCACTCGGCGCAGTCTTGCAATCCGGCCACATGGACAACCAACACCTGGCACCACGTGCAGATCAGCTATTCCCGCGATGACCAGGGGACTGTGACCTACAACGGTGTCTGGTTCGATGGGGTTGAGTCGCCGATCAATGCAACAGTGCCGGGTGCGTTCGCGTTGGGTTGGGCGAGAGGGGACTTGATGACCAACTTCCAAATCGATGGCGATCCGCATGCAAATGGATCGACAGTCCTCTACCTCGATAATTTGACGATCTCTCGCTGGTAACTTCGGCAGACACTTGCGGTGACGCTTGCACTGAGTATTGTGCCGGCGTCACCGTTTCGCTTGTGGGTCTTTGTCGAGATCGTCAAGATGGAGGCCAAGCCCACGCCGGCTTCCCAGCATCAACCATGGGGAGTTGGCGGTTCTGCTTTCTCCGACACGTATCCTCCAGGTCGACGAGCTGTTCCGCATATCTTGGATCCCTGCAAAATCAAAGAAATGTTTGCAAGGCTCATCGTTTTCTCAGAATCGAGCAACTCACCGACAAAGGAGATGGGATGGTTCCTTTGTGTGATTGAGAGTTGGCGATTGACCCGTGCAGAGTAAAAGGCGAAAGGGGATTTCTGTTGACCAACGCTATAAGATTCTGCGCCGCCCCCGCAATCGTCTTGACTCTGGCAGTTCCCGCGTTCGCGGCAGTGACCGTAACCAGTCCTGCCAACGGAAGCCAAGTGACTTCCCCCTTCACGCTCTCCGCAAGCGCGCCCAATTGCTCGTCCCAGGTGGTTGGGGTGATGGGCTATTCGTTGGACAACAGCGCCGACAGCACGTTCGTTACCGGCACGGATGTGGATGCATCGGTGCAGGCAAGCGCAGGAGTGCACACCGTGCACGTGAAAGCGTGGACCGCAAGCGGCGCGGTTTGCGTGACGGATGTTGCGATCACGGTCACCAATTCGGGGCAGGGGGGATTGGTTCCGCCGTATGCGATCACAAACAGCAATCTCGAGTCGTTAACGAATTGGAATGCGACCCACGACACCGGGGGGGCCGGTGGCGCCAGCGGTTGGACCGGACTGGTGACCTCGCCGGCAATGTCCGGCACAGCGCGCGTGTTCTCAGAATCCTTCAGGGCGAGCGGCGACGAGAGATTCTCTTTATCGTTCGGGGACGACCCCACGTCGATGAATTTCTTTTACGATACCTGGATCTATCTGAACGGTACCTCGCAACGGATCAGCAACATTGAAATGGATATGAATCAAACCATCCCCGGCGGGAAGACCGTGATCTACGGCTTCCAATGCGATGGCTGGAACAATTCGTGGGACTACGCCGGAGACGTGGGGACCAGCGGGCATCCCCACACCGGCTGGATTCATAGTCAGCAAGCATGCAACCCGCGCGAATGGTCTATCAATACGTGGCACCATGTTCAAATCGGCTACTCACGCAATGCAGACGGTTACGTGACGTATCACTATGTGATCTTCGACGGAGCGATGAAGCCGGTGAATGCCACGGTGTATTCGGCGTACTATCTCGGCTGGGGCGATACCCTTCTCACCAACTTCCAACTCGATGGATACGGGGCCAGCGGCAGTAATACGGCCTATGTCGATTCGATGACCATATCCCGCTGGTAAGCATTGCTCGTTGCGCGTTAGAGCGACCGACTTACGCATCTCCGACTCTCGAATCCAATTCGATGGCGCACTGAAGCGACGCGATTGCTCCCGGAGCGATTACGAAATCCGATGGAGAAGTCTGGAATTCCCCTCTCACCGCAAAGGTTGAACGATCAGGCTTTGAGCACCCGGAATTGAGTAGGGTGCCCCGGGAGCCTGACTGGAACTCGTCGGCGTGACGGTAAAAACGTAAAGCCTTCCTGTTTTCTGGCTGACCGCGAATAAGTGATTGTTGTTGTCCCAGAATGCCCCTTCGAAGTCTACATTCTCCACCAGGGTTTTATAGGCCGTGATCGGGTCGCCGCCATTGAAATGGAAGACCTGTAGTCCTTTGCTTCCGAAAGCGGCAAGGAGCTTCCCGGAAGGAGCCATCTTTAAGGTAACGTCCCCGACGGCAACCTGGGGCATGTTCGTGTAGTTACAGGTGGTGGTCAGAATCCCCCCGCTGTTGGCGGTATAGACGCCCAGCTGGTTGGGGCCGATCTCCGGGCCCATGTTCCCTTCTTCGTTCGCGAAAGCGACAGCGACATGATTGGAGGGGTCTGCGGAAATCCCGATCGGATTGAATCGGTAGCCGGTCGTGTCGACGGGTCTCGGTATAGGAGGGGTGGCAGCCGGTGGGACTAAGAGCGCACCGCTGCTCGCCCGCAGAGACATCTGAACGTCATACCCCGCCCAACCGCTGTGTACACCATACATATATTTGTCGTTGGCGCTGAAGGTGAAGGCTCCCGGAGCATCCATATTGTTGCCGGTTCCCAGCGAAAAACCGGGAGGCGAGGTCATAGCGCCGGTGGCCTTGTCGATGACGTAGGTTTCGTACACACCATTGTCGCTGCCGTCCCCGTTTAAACGGAGGTCGTACAGCGTCGCACCCGAATGATCGAGCGTCAGGAAGATGGTGGAGCCCGCAATGTCAACTCCACCGGTCATCTTGCCGATGTCGTTCGCGACCGCGAATGTGAGCGCGCCATCCTTCTCGATGGTGTAGGCATTCAGGTAAAGTTCGTCGGTTGTTCCCCCGAAGAGGTACTTTCCGTTGACGGCCATTCGATTCACGTCTGCCTGGAAAGGAGAGCCTGCGATGGGGGTGAGGAGCCCAGTTGGCGCTGCGGCGAACCCAATGACTTGGTTTGGGCCAGGGATTGTGGGGGCTTGCGAGACGTAGACGTAAGCGATGGGCGGTGCCGGTTTCTGGACAGGCCGCGTGTACCCGGAAGTCTGGGCAGAGCAAGCTGGAGTGATCGACATCACACCAAGGCAAAATACGCAGCACGAGGAAAGCAAAGAAACGCCAAATCTGTTGTGCATAACCACCTCAAAGCCAAGTTTATAATCACGAATTCGATGCCGGGGGAGGTGTTGGCCCAATTAGACGACGGCGCAGAATCAATGTCAACGCCGTCGCGCAGGGTGCTTTCTCCGGAACGTTTTGCGGGGGCTGACGAATGCGCTAGATTTGCTGGAACGAGCTCCCCGGCATGCAAAGAGCCGATTCGGCCGGCACGCCGGCGTTGAATCGCAGGCGACAGGGTTGACTGAGTCAATCGACAAGGAAAACGAGTTTCCGCGAGCGGATGGGAAAACAATCACGTCCTAGTTACGTCAAAGGAACAAGATCACTCCAACCGTTGCATCGCGGGCAGGACCGCCGTCCCTGCGGGGCTTCCGGACTTTGATGCCACGGTGCTGGTGCGGACATTGCTTGATCGCGAATGACACCGGAGAATGGTTGAATGGAATCCTCTTCAGACGCAGAAGCCCAGGTGAGTAGCGCGATGCGTCCGTCCGAAGGGCTGGACGAATCGGTCCATGCAGAATCCGCAGAGGCTTTCAAACCGCGCCATCTTCCGCGTGGCCTGGTCATCCTCCTTGCGACCTTACTTGCGCTTGCGGCCTTCACCGCTCTGTTCATGCGCATGAGAACCCGGACGCACGGGAGCAGTGCTGTGCAGCCTGTGCTGGGCGCCGCCGCCACGGCACACACAGTTCGCCTGATGGGCATGACAGCCGCGGTTGCCGCTCGATCGATCATGGCGCCTCTGATTGCCGGGCAGCAGGTTGGGACTTTGACGATTACAAAACTCGTTCCCAGCGGCACGCGCGTGAAACAGGGCGACTTGCTGGTCGAATTCGACCGCCAGGCGCAACTCCGCGATTTCGTCGACAAGCAGGCTCAATCCGACGATCTGAACCAGCAGGTCATCGAAGCGCAGGCCAAGGAAGACGCGGCGCGCGCCAAGGACGACACTGAACTCAAGCAGGCGGAAGACAGTCGTGCCAAAGCCAGGCTGGAGATGGAGAAGGTCGAGTTGCTTTCCCGCATCGATGCGGAAAAGGCCCAGGAAGATCTTGACGAGGCCCAGGCCACTCTGGTGCAACTGAAGGAGACCTACGACCTGAAGCGCAAGGCGGCGCAGGCCTCTATTCGCATCCTCGAAATCCAGCGCGACCGCACGCGCGAGACCATGCAGCACGCGCAAGCTAACTCGGCCTTGATGGAGATTCACGCCCCTATCGATGGGATCGTCGTGTACAACACGATCTGGAAACAGGGCAACATGGGCGAGGTGCAGGAAGGCGATCAGGTGCGCCCCGGGGTTCCTTTCATGCAGGTGGTTGACCCGGCCATCATGGAGGTGAACGTGCCTGTCAACCAAGAGGATCTGCTTGGCTTGAAGATCGGCGAGAAGGCGCTTGTGCAACTGGATGCATACACGGGGTTGGTTTTTCCGGGAAAGTTGGAGTCGATCGACCCCATGGGCATGCCGGGCGATTTCTCACCCAAGCTTCGCCATTTCTCGGCCACGTTTTCTATCAGCGGGCACGACTCGCGATTGATGCCCGATCTTTCCGCCGCGGTCGATGTCGACCCCGGGGGCGCGACGGGCACCGGGAGCGGGTCGAAATGAGGCAGGGGCTTAGAGACATGTGGGTGGGGCGGCGGACTCTTCTGGTTGTTGCCGTTCTTGCTGTCGGCGCGGCCGCCGTCTCCGGCGTGGTTCATTTCTCCGCCAAGTCGCCAACCCTTCCCACGTTTGAAGTCAAGCGCGGCGAGTTTCTCGATGTTCTCCAGTTCCGTGGCCAATTGAAGGCGATGAAGTCTGTCACCATCACCGCGCCGGCGAACGCGGGAGACTTGCAGATCCTCAAGATCGCCGCGGACGGCTCGCCGGTGAGGAAGGGAGATGTTGTCGTCGAGTTCGATCCGTCGAAGACGCAACAGGACCTTGCCGAGGATCGTTCCGTGCTCAAGTCTTCGCAAGCGGATATCGAGCAGGTACGCGCGCAGGGCCGCCTCAATGAAGAGGTTGACACCACCGCGGTGATGAAGGCGAAGTACGACGTGGAGGTGGCCAAACTGGATGCCAGCAAGAGCGAGGTTGTTTCCAGGATCGAAGGCGCCGAAGCTGGTTTGAAGCTCGCTGATGCGGAGCAGGCGGTTCGGCAGGCCGAGGCACAATTGAAGTCCGACGCTGCCGTCGATCAGGCGACAATTGAAGACAAAAAGAACGCCAGCCGCAAGGCGGAGTTCGACGCGCGCCGTGCCGAAACCGCGCTCACTGCCATGACGCTGAAGGCGCCCTCGGACGGAACGATCAGCCTTCTCTCCGTGTGGCACAACGGCGGCGAAGCTACCTTCAAAGCGGGCGAGCGCGCGTGGCCCGGTACGCCGCTCGCGGAACTCCCCGACGCGGCCTCCATGCGCATCGCCGCTCGCGTCGATGAGACCGAACGCGGCCGTTTGGCCCTGTCGCAGTTTGTGACATTGCAGTTGGATGCGATTGCCGATCGTCAGTTTACCGGCAAGGTTGAACGCATCGGCACGATCGCCACCTCCGACTTTTCCGCAGGATGGCCCATCCCGCGCAACTTCGATCTGGAAATCTCCATCGATCCGGCCGATCCGCGACTCAAGCCGGGAATGACCGTGCAAATTACGGTGATCGTGAATCGGGTTCCCGATGCGATCACGATTCCGGTGCAAGCATCCTTTCTGAAATCCGGGCAAACCGTCGCCTATGTTTGGAACCGCTCCACATTCCAGGAGCGCGTGATCCAAGTGGAACGTCGAAGCCGCGACAGCATCCTCGTCTCCTCGGGTTTGAAGCCGGGCGACCTGGTGGCGCTCAAAGACCCTTTGGGGAGGGAGTGAGCGTGGCGCGCATCAATCGGCATCGCATTCTCATCGGAGCAGTGGTCGCGATTGCGCTGGCCGTGGGCATTGGCGTCACGGTTGCGTCGAGCGGCGTGCCTTTGACGGCAAAGGACGACGAGGTTCCACTTGCGGAGGTCAAACGCGGCGACATCGAACTGCAGGTTCATGCAATGGGCGAGCTTCGCGCCAGCCATTCCATCATGCTCTCAGCTCCGGCCGTCGGCGGCGCTGCACTGCAGCTCACTCACCTGGTCAGGACAGGCCAGTCGATTCGGAAGGGCGATCTTGTCTTTGAGTTCGATCCCAGCGAGCAGGTTTACAAACTGGAGCAGAATCGCTCCGAGCTGCTGCAGGCGGAGCAAGAGATCACCAAGGCGAAGGCCGATGCCGCAGTCCTTGCCGCGGAAGACAAAGTTACACTGCTCAAAGATCGCTATAACGTGCGCCGCGCCGAGCTTGACGTGCAGAAGAACGAGCTTGTCAGCAAGATCGACGCCGACAAGAACATACTTGCCCTGGGCCAGGCCAAGCGTGTGCTTGCCGAAGAGGAAAAGGACATTGAATCCCACAAAGCGTCCGGACAGGCCGCCACATACCTCGCGCAGGAAAAGTCCAACAAAGCAAAACTGGGCATGGACCAGGCGCAGCAGAACCTGGGTAAGATACGCGTCATTTCGACCATGGATGGGGTGGTGTCGATTCAGAAGAACATGAATGCTTCAGGTGGCTTTTTCTTTACCGGCATGACCCTGCCCGATTACCACGAGGGAGACCAGGTGGAGCCTGGCAGCTCGATCGTGCAGGTTGTGGATCCCCAGGGCCTCGACCTGACGGCGAAGATCGGCGAACAGGATCGTGCCAACGTGCAGGTTGGACAGGCAGTGAAGGTCGTCTTCGATGCTCTGCCGGGGCAGGCTTTTCAGGGCACTGTGAAGAGCGTGGGCGGAATGTCGGTACGGCAGTTTTTCACCACCAATGCCAACGGTACTTTCGAAGTGGCCATTCAACTTTCAAGTGCGGACCCGCGGCTCCGTTCCGGATTTACAGCCCAGATCGACTTCCTCGGCGGCAGTAAGAAGAACGTGCTTTATCTGCCCCGTCAGGCGCTGTTCCTCAAGGAGGGGAAGCGCATTGTGTACATCAAGAAGGGCAATGGGTACGAGCAGCGCGAGGTAAAGATTCAAAGTGAGAACGAGAGCCGCGCGGCGGTTGACGGAGTGGAAGAAAGCAGCCAGGTTGCACTGGTCGATCCCACAGCGCCGCGCAAATCCATGGGCAGCTCTTCTGGATCCAGCGGCATGCAAGGAGCGCCCTAATGGCCGCTGACCGCTCGCGCTTCGCAGATCGTTTGTTACTGACTTACTTGCAATGGGCGCGCGACGCGCAGCTGGGGATGCAGAACCTGCTGCTGCACGGGATGCGCTCGTTGCTTACGATGCTCGGCATGATCTTTGGTGTGGCGGCCGTCGTGGCCATGTTGTCGATCGGCGCGGGGGCGCGTCAGAAAGTGATGGCTCTCATTGAGCAGATGGGAGTCCACAATCTCATTGTGGAAGCGAAAGAGACGGTGGAATGGCAAGCTCACCAGAAGGTCCGAAAGCTCTCGCCAGGGCTCACCTTGCAGGATTATCGGGTGCTCCGCGATGACCTGGATGGGGTGGTTGCTTCGACGCCGCGCAAGCAACTTACACCGTCCAAGATCATCCCCAAGGCGCAGCAGGATATCCCCAACGTGATGGGTGTGAACTCGACGTATCAGCAGATTGCCGGGCTGCACGTGCTAAGCGGACGGTTCTTCGATCGGACAGACGACGAGCGCGGCGCTTCAATCTGCGTGCTGGGCGCCGCGGCAAAGTGGAGCCTCTTTGGCGCATCGAACCCACTCGGTCAGTATGTCAAAGTCAATGAACAGTGGTTTCGCGTGGTGGGTGTGGTGAGCCCGCAACTGAGCAGCCAGAGTGAGAGCTCGGCGACGCCCGCTGCGGACGTCAATAACAACATCTATATTCCACTGCAGGCGGCTCTTCTTCGCCTCGAAGACAGTTACAGCGATGTGAGGGACGAGATCGACGGAATCTATCTCAATCTCGATGAGAGCACGAACATCACAAAATCCGCGCAGGTGGTCAGGGCCATCCTCGACTCTTCGCATCATGGCGCGGACGACTTCAGCATCGTGGTTCCGGCCGAACTCCTCGCCGAGCAGAAGCGCACTGAACATCTGTTCAACACGGTGATGGTGGCCATCGCCTCCATCTCGTTGCTTGTGGGTGGAATTGGCATCATGAACATCATGCTGGCCAGCATCCTGGAGCGCACGCGCGAAATCGGGCTAAGGCGCGCGGTGGGAGCCAAGCAATCGGACATTGTTCGGCAATTTGTTGTTGAAGCCACTATGATCTCGTTTGCCGGCGGTACCATCGGCGTGGTCTTCGGCTTTGTGATCTCACGGCTTATCGCGTGGCTGGCTGGGTGGTCGACGATCGTGACGTTCAGCTCGATCGCACTGGCCTTTCTCGTCTCCATCTCCGTTGGTCTCGTTTTCGGGATTTATCCCGCCACCAAGGCCGCGCGGCTCGATCCGGTGGAGGCAATTCGCTATGAGTAAAGCCAGTGCGTACCTCTGTCAAACAACCATGGAGTTCACTTTTTTGTCTGCTGCCGAGAATTCGCTCAATCGTGGAGTCTTTCGATGAGGCCAAAGCGTCTTGCTCATGTATTGTTCCTTGCTCTGGTCGCCGTTTCAATTGCGAATGCCCAGTCGCCGGAGAGCTTTCGCGGCATGCTCACGGCGCGCGTGCGCGCCGACAGATTGCCGCCACCGACGAACTTGAAAGACTACGTTCAGGATGGCAAACTGAATCTCGGGCTGAGAGATGCCGTTCTGCTGACTCTTGAAAACAACAGCAATGTGCAGATTGACGAGACCCAGATCGAAGCGCAGAAGTTCAATCTACTCGCGCAGTTTCAGCCCTTCGATCCCTCTCTGCAGAGCAGCCTCAATGTGAATCGATATTCGTCCCCCTCCTATAGCCAACTGCAAGGGGTCGGAGTGTCTGCCAACTCCACGCTGAATTCGCTCAGTCAGACCGGGCAAGTGAGTTACACGCAGACCTTCACCCCAGGCACAAACATCCAGGCATCGATCTCGTCCAACAAGTATTCGACGAATAATGCGTATTACTACTTCAATCCATTTTTCAACTCCACGCTGACCTTCACAGTGACGCAACCGCTGCTGCGCGGTGCGTGGCGTTTCGCGAACCAGGCGCCGATCACGATTGCGCGGCGATCCCTGGCGCAGTCCCGTTCCAGATTTGAAGCCCAGGTCAACGACGAGATCCTCCAGGCAGTTAGCCAATACTGGAATGCGGTGCTGGCGCGCGGCGCTCTCGATGTGCAGCAAAAGTCTCTCAAGCTGGCAGAGGCCAGTTACGATCGGGACAAGCGCTCGCTCGAACTTGGAGCATTACCGCCGCTCGACATCTATCGGTCGCAGTCTGAAGTCGCCGCGCGCAAGGTCGAAGTGATTCAGGCTGCATACCAACTGACCCAAGCCGAGGAAGCGCTGCGGCTGACGATTGGCGCTGATCGCGATCCTCAATTGCAGGCGCTTGCGTTGAATCTGACTGAAAAGCCCGAAGCCGATGGAGAGTTAGAGAAGATCGATGCGGAAACTGCTTTGACGCAGGCACTGAACCAGCGTCCGGAACTCGATGCCATCAGGGATGCGTTGGCCAACGATGAAACCAGCATCCGCTTGGCGCACAATCAGCTCGAACCCAACCTGCAGCTCCAGGGCTTTTACCAGAGCAACGGATTGGGTGGCAATCAATATAACCTGGCGACGGGCCAGTTTGTGGCGCCGGGAGGCTTTGGCTCATCCATGAGCCAGCTCTTCGGATTTGGCTATCCAGGTTATGGTGGGACTCTTTCGCTCACCCTCCCGGTGAGGAATCGCGGCGGGCAGGCTTCGCTTGGAAACGCGTTTGTCGCGCGGACGCACGATCTTTATTCCAGCAGCCAGATTCGCGAGCAGATTACGCTTGATGTGCGCAACGCGATCCATCAGCTCGAGGAGGCTCGCAATGCACTGGCGGCTGGCGGCGCGTCTTTCGAGCTGGCCCAGAAGACCTTGGCATCGGAGCAACGTAAATTTGAGCTGGGCGCGGAGACAAACTTTTTCGTGCTCGACGCTCAAACGCGGCTGGCCCAGGCTGAGCTGACCCTGCTGCAAACCCAGGTCAACTACCGTGTTGCCCTCGCTGCCGTTGGGCACTCTACGGGAGACTTATTAGCTCCGTACCACGTAAAGATTGCCGGGATGTCCCGTTAGTTCCTGTGCAAGGAGCTATGAAGAAGCGGGTCGCCTTTGGCGCGGGCAGGGTAGCCGGCTGTTCGTTTGCGTTCCTCTGTTCGAAGGAGCATCCCAGCACAGGTGCTGTAATCTGCTTGCAGCTGGCGGGTATGGATTGCAAATCTTCCACTAACAATGAAGCGGAGCCGATCACGCCCTACAGCGAAACGCTCGAGCCTGATATAGGGTTTGTTCAGTTTGGCTGGGACAACCATAATCACCTGTACGCGCTCGGCTACTATGGAGAAAACGGACCGGCACTGTATGTCCGACATCGGACTTGACGTTCACAAGGACACGATCAGTTACTGCGTGAAGGACGCTGCCGATCATGTGCGCGCGGGAGTCGAATGGTGCGGTTCTTGAAGTGCAAGATTCTTTCTTCAGCGGAGAACACAGCCACCTTATTGGGGCCGCCTTAAGTTGCGAATTAGGAATATGATTTGTGCATCCTCTTCTCGCGAAGCGGATTCGCCTTAGCACCAACGCGCAGGAAGCAAAGCGAAGGGACGTCACAAGCGGCCGTAACGGTTTTCGAGGATGTTCGGCTCGGTGAAGGCTTTTGGAATGAGCAGATGGCGTTTGAGATGGAAGACCCCTGTTCTATCGGTGTGCGTCTTCCTCATAATTGTCTTTCCCCTACTGGCGAGCTTTTCGGCTGACTGCCAACCGCCGAGCCTGCCCTCGGCGCGGGGGCCCCTGCTGACGACCACGCGGCAGGCCCATACCCTCTCGTATGACGAGGCAGCGCGGGCTTTCCCCGTACATCTTCGCGGAGTTGTTACCTTCTACGATTATTATCAGGAAGGACACCCCGCTCTCTTCATCGCCGACGCAACGGGCAGCATTTTCGTTGGGCTGCCACGTGGCCCCATCCTGCCTTTGCGCGCGGGTTCCGTCGTAGAGGTTTCGGGCGTCACGAATCCTGGTGGTTTTGCGCCAATCATCGCCAAGCCAGAAATCCGCATCGTGGGAGGAACCGAGCCTCTGCCCAACCCTCTCCGGGTAACCCTGCCCGATCTCCTTACAGGCACTCTGGATGGACAGTGGATCGCCATCGAGGGTCTGGTTCACTCGGTTGAAACCGATGGGATGCATGTGGTCTTGACGCTGGCGACCGACGATGGCCTGATTTCAGCAACGACGGTAAAGCAGGATGGAGCGAACTATACAAGCCTGGTCGATTGCAAAATCCTGATTCCCGCAGTGGCCGCGCCTCTCGTGGACAACAAGAGGCGGATGGTGGGGGTGCGCCTTTTATTTCCCGACTTCAAGGCCATCATGGTCGAGGAACCCGCGCCCGTCGATCCCTTTGCCTTGCCTCTTCGCACGCTTGACAGCCTGTTGCAGTATTCACCGGCTGCGCCTCTTCAACACCGCGTCCATATTCGGGGACGAGTCACGCTTCATTGGCCAGGACGGACGCTCTGTATCCAGGATGGGGGCGATGGATTCTGCGTCCAATCGCTGGATCAGTCAGCACTTCAAGAAGGGGAACTGGTCGACGTCACTGGTTTTCCAGCGCGGGACAACTACGAGCCCACTTTGTCCGAAGCGACGCTGCGGCCCGCAGGCAACATTCTTGTTGCTACTCCCAAGAAGATCTCGGCGGAAGATGCGTTCAAAAGCGATCACACCGGAGAGCTTGTCCAAATGGAAGGACGGTTAGTTGGCAGAAGTCAATTGATGGGCGACGCGGCGCTTCTACTGTCATCGGGAAGCATCCTCTTCCCAGCAATTCTGCCCGCGGCGTCAAGCACTCCGGAGAAGATCCACGGCCCCGAATGGGTTGATGGAAGCACTGTGCTCGTCACAGGAGTCTTTTCGGGAAGAGTTGACGCGCGGCAAATCACTCGGAAGGAAGGCATCTCCCGTCTCGAATCGTTCCAGATTCTACTCAGGTCGCGAAACGATGTCACAATCGTCAAGACTCCTTCCTGGTGGACCAGCCAGCATGCGCTGATGGTTCTGGGTCTGGTAGCCATCGTGACCCTGGCTGTCCTTGTGTGGGTCGTAGTTCTTCGCCGCCGGGTCGAACAACAGACGCTGCTCATCCGCCGCAGTGAAGAGAACTTCCGTCATCTTGCTCAGCACGACGCGCTCACCGGTCTGGTCGTACGCACCGTGCTGCTGGAACGATTGGAACTTGCGCTGGAAGGATTCAGGCACAAACAGACAGCCTTTGCGTTGCTGATGATGGACGTGGATAACTTCAAACTGGTGAATGACACGCTGGGGCACGCGACGGGGGATGAAATCCTCACCATTACCAGCCAACGCATCCTGGAATCAGTGCGCGAATCGGATACGGTCGCGCGAATGGGAGGCGACGAATTCACGGTGCTGCTCCCTGGTGTACGCGGGATCGAAGAAGCTCGGAAGATAGCCTCGCAGGTGGTCGCCAATGTGTCGGCTCCGATCATGATTCGCGGACATGAGGTGCCGGTCTCGGTGAGCGTAGGTGTCACAGCCTACCCGGGCGGCGGCGAGGATGCGTCCTCGCTTCTCCACAATGCAGATATCGCGATGTACCGTGCAAAAGTGCAGGGCCGGAATCGGTACCAGCTCTTTTCGGAGGACATGGCGACGATCGGCGCAAACAAGCTCGAACTGAAGATGGCCTTGAGCCGCGCTCTCGACAACCGAGAGTTGGAACTTCTGTACCAGCCTATCGTTGACGTTAAGACAGATGAGGTGAGCGGGCTGGAAGTGCTGTTACGCTGGCGAAATGAAAGATCGGGTCTATTGATACCCAGCGATTTCCTCCCGCTTGCCGAAGAGACGGGATTGATCGTCCCGATTGGTGAGTGGGTCCTGCAGGAGGCATGTCGGCAGGTAAGTATGGTGGAGAAGCTTCTCAACCGGAGCTTGCTTCTCGCCGTCAATTTCTCGCCTCAGCAATTGCGACAAGATGGTCTACCCGAGACGATTCGGCTGGCATTGGAGGCCTCCAATCGGGACCCGCGCTGCCTTGAACTGGAGGTCACGGAGAATGCGCTTATCGGCAACTCGTCAAAGACGCGGGAGATACTCAATCAGATCCGCGCTCTGGGTGTGGGGATCGCAATCGACGGCTTCGGCAGCGGATTCTCGAGTCTTGCCTATATCACCCGGTTTCGTGTCGACCGCATCAAGATCGATCGGTTATTCGTTCAAAATTCAGTAAGCGACAAGACAAGCGAGACCGTAACCCGCGTCATAATCGCCATGGCGCACGGATTGAATATTCCCGTGGTTGCCCAAGGCGTAGAAACCGAGGCGCAATACGGATTTGCAAAACAAGCGGAATGCGATACCGTTCAGGGCTACTATTTTTCCCGGCCCATTGCGGCTGCCCAGCTTGAAGATGCCCTTTTGTCCATGAAAAAGCACGCCTCGCACGAATGATCTCTGCGTGTGCTCTATCTCGTCCGTGAACTTGCTATCAGTTGGCCCCTGAAGCAAACAGGCAATAGCGGTCGGTCATAGTCGCGTCGATGCTCTGGCGGGTTCCGGATGGATTGTTGCCAACAGGAGATGGGGCTTTTTTCGCCCGTCATCCGCTGAATGCCTTTGAAATAAAATCCAGATCCCAAGAGGACGGGGAGAAGCCGATCGACAACAATCAATGCCTCCCGGCGACCTGCTGAATCAGGTTTCCCTCAGAATCCAGGAGATCGACAATGAGCGCGAGGGACCCATCTGCGTGCGTTGCGCAGCTCAGGCAGGGGTCAAACGAGCGGACCAGACCTTCCATCCGGTTCAGCAGGCCTTCAGTGACCTCGTGCCCGGAGAGGTACCTGTCGGCGACCTGTTTGAGGCCGCGATTCATTGCCAGAGTGTTATGGGCGGTGGCGACGATGAGATTCGCGTCGGTCATCATGCCGTTATGGTCGACCTTGTAATGATGAATGAGTGTACCGCGTGGCGCTTCGATAATACCCACGCCCTCCGGTTCATTTGCCTTGGCTTCGGCACGGATGTCGCTGTCAAGAATATCGGGGTCCTGGAGGATCTGCTCCATGCGTTCGAGAGCAAAGAGGATCTCAATCAGACGCGCGTAGTGATTATGGAATGAACTACTGGAGACTTCTCCGTATTCTCCGCGGAAGTCATTGAGTGCCTCATCGGCCAAGGGTGTACCGCATTGGCGAGCCATGTTGAGCCGGGCAGCCGGCCCTACACGATAGATTCCGACCGGGAATCCCAGGGGCTTGTAGTACGGCGCCTTCATATAGCTGCTGGAATCAACCTCTTCGCCAATGTAATCCTGATAGTCTCTGGGGTGGATATTGTCGGCGACGATGTTTCCGTCCGCGTCGGCGAAGCGCAGCCAGCCCTCGTGGCGTCTGCGGGAGCCGTAGAGGCACAGATTGCCGTCCCTGCGGCCGATGGACATGAACATGGTGGGAAAGTTGGCAAATACGTCGACTTCCTCCGACAGCTTTTCCATCCGGTGTTTGAAGAACTCCAGGGTGCGTTTCGCTAGGGCGAGAGCCTCCGGAATGCGGCCCAGGATTTCGTCCCGCACGGCGATCGTAAGTGGCGAGGCTACGCCGCCGGGGACGATCCAGGGCGTGTGAATCCGCTTACCTCCAAGCAATTCGATGACGTGCTGTCCCCACTTACGCAAGTGCACGCCGCTGAGCGCAAGGTCGGGATGGGTTTGAGCGAGGCCGAGGATGTTTCGCGCGGACGGGTCGGCGTCCCAGCCGGCGAGGAAGTCGGGAGAGGAAAGAAAAAAGAAGCTGAGCGCATGGGACTGGACGATTTGCGCGAGATGCACAACACGGCGCAGCATCTCCGCAGCTTCCGGGATGCGCAGGCCCATGATGGCATCGCAGGCCTTGGCGCCAGCCAGCAAATGGCTGATGGGGCAGATGCCGCAGATGCGCGAAGTGAGCGAGGGCATTTCATAAAACGGGCGGCCCTCGCAGAACTTCTCGAATCCACGAAACTGAAGCACATGCAGGTGCGCGTCTTGTACGGTGCCCTGATCATCCAGCTGGATGGTGATCCTGCCGTGCCCTTCAACCCGTGTAACTCCATCAACCCGAATGGTCTGCATGCGGCTACTCCTAATTACCAAAATGACCTCGCGTGGCCAGATCGGGTACTCGTCCCGCGAGTGCCTCGCTGAGCACGAAGTCGATCAGATCCGCCGGGGGAGGACATCCTGGCACGAATACATCGACGGTTACCGACTCATGCAATGGGATCACCTGGGGCTCCAGCTTGGGAACCTCGTGGTCAGGCACTCCAGGATTCGTGTCGGCATGGTCGATGTAGCCTCGTTTCAGCACGTCTTTGAGAACAAAATTGTTGCGCATGGCGGGGACCCCGCCAGTGACTGCGCAATCGCCCAGCGCAACCAACAGCCTGGTCTTGCGGCGTACCCGCCTGATCTTCTCCAGGTCTTCCTCGCTGGCGATAGCGCCCTCGACCAGCGTGATATCGACGTTATCCGGGAACTCCTTGGCATCGATGATCGGGCTCGAGACCAGCTCGATCTTGCCGGCAACCTCCAACAGGCGTTCATCGATGTCGAGGAGCGACATGTGGCAGCCCGAGCATCCGTCCAGCCAGACCGTTGCAACGCGTGGTTTCTCCATCACTGAACCTCCCCGCGCATCTGGAGGAGATAAGGCAAGAAGTTTGGCTTGGTCATCTCCGACACTGATTTGCCCTTTTCGACGAGTGCGCCAACTGGACAGACGCTGATGCATTTGCCGCAGCTGGTGCAGGTTTCCGAGATACCCCAGGGGTCTCCCAGATCGGTGATCATGCGGGAGTTGATTCCCCGACCAGTGATGTCCCAGGTGTGCGCGCCTTCTATCTCATCGCACACGCGCATGCAGCGAGCGCAAAGGACGCATCGATTATGATCGGCAACAAAGCGACGATGTGTTCCATCCGTTGCACAATTGATATGCAGGTAGGGCAGAGTCACGTGATTCACTCCGAGCTTCTGCGCCAGGGCCTGCAACTCGCAGTGACCGGAGGATACGCACACCGCACAAGAGTGATTTCGCTCGGTCAAAAGCAACTCGACAATCAACTTTCGAAATTCGGTCAACTGGGGTGAATGCGCGGTGACCTCCATCCCCTCCTGCGCCTGTGTGACGCAGGCAGGCAGCAGTTTATTGCTGCCCTTGACTTCGACTACGCACAGCCGGCATGAGCCAATTCCTTTGAGGCCGTCGAAATGGCAGAGGGTTGGAATATCGATGCTGTTCTCGCGTGCCACCTCGAGAATAGTTTGGTGTTCTGCTGAGCAGACTTCCTTGCCGTCGATGGTGAGCGTCTTAACCTGGTAGTGACTTCGCTCTGGCATCTGTCTGCCCTCCTCACCTCTCCGCCATGGCTGCCGGCACTTTGGAACAAGCACACCGGCCTTGAGCACAGGTCTTGTTCTGGATGTGCTCAATGTATTCGTTTCGGAAGTATCGCAGCGTGCTGCTGACTGGATTCGGAGCAGTCTGACCCAAGCCGCATAGAGCGGTGCGCTTGACCATGACTCCGAGCCGTTCCAACGTGCTCAAGTCTTCCATCCGTCCCTGACCGTTACAGATTCGTTCCAGCAGACCGTGTAGATGGGTCGTGCCAATGCGGCAGGGTGTGCATTTGCCACAGGACTCGTCGCGCGTGAAGTCCATAAAGAACTTCGCCACGTCAACCATGCAGGCGGTCTCATCCATGACGATCATCCCGCCGGATCCCATAATGGAGCCCACCGACGTTAGCGACTCATAGTCGACGCTCATATCGAGAAACTGTTCGGGAATGCATCCACCCGACGGTCCTCCCGTTTGAACCGCTTTGAACTTTCGATTGCCTGGGATGCCTCCGCCCAGCCGGTAAACGAGGTCGCGCAACTTGATGCCCATCGGTACTTCGAGCAGTCCGGTGTTAACCACATCGCCGACCAGGGCGAATACCTTGGTGCCCTTGCTCTTCTCGGTGCCGATGGAGGCAAACCAGTCGGCGCCTTTCTGCATGATTGGAGGAATATTAGCGAAAGTCTCCACATTATTCAGAAGCGTGGGGCAATGGTTCAGTCCTGAATAGGCCGGATATGGAGGGCGGGGAATGGGCACGCCGCGATTGCCTTCGACCGAAGCAATCAGCGCGGTCTCTTCGCCGCACACAAAGGCACCGGCACCGAGGCGAATTTCGATCTCGAAACCAAAGTCAGACTCCCCGATCTTCTTGCCGAGAAGTCCCAGTCTCTCGGCCTGCCGGATGGCAACCTTCAACCGCTTCACTGCAAGAGGGTATTCTGCCCGACAGTAGATGTATCCCTTGTTTGCTCCAACCGCATAGGCGGCGATGGCCATGCCCTCCAGTACCCGGTGCGGGTCGCTTTCGAGGACCGATCGATCCATGAACGCACCTGGGTCGCCTTCATCCGCATTGCAGATGACATACTTTTGTTCGCCCGGAGCCTTGGCGACCATGGACCATTTCAAGCCGGTTGGATACCCGGCCCCGCCTCGTCCGCGCAGGCCGCTGCGTGTGATTTCCTGAACGACGTCGTCACGCGATCGATTCGAGATACACGTGAGCAACGCCTCGTAGCCACCCGCAGCAATACAATCCTCAATCCTTTCCGGGTCGATTTCCCCAAAGTTCTCCAGGACGACCCTCTTCTGCTCTGCAAAGAATGGTATGTCTGGAGAAAGTGCGAATTCGGGCACCGGTTTTCCATCGAGATTGTCGACGACTGCGCTGAGGACTTCGGAATTCTCCGGCGACAGGCCTCGATAATACGTATGCTGCGGTTCGGTCCGGATCAGAGGCCCGGCCGCGCACAATCCCATGCAGCCGACCGCCTTCACTTTGCAACTGCCTGTAAGGCCACGCTTCACAACTTCCGATTGAAGAATCTCGAACACGCGGTCACTGTGCAGCGACAAGCAACCGGCAGCGACGGAGACTTTGATTTGGCAGGAGGTTCTTTTCTGCTCTTCTCTTTCCTTCTCAGCGATTTCCTGGAGTTCATCCAGCGTCATGGTTTAACCACCTCCGAAGTCGATCCCTGACGGCATCCGGCTGTGCCTTCGGGATTACCTCACCATCAAAAACCACCGCGGGAGCCAAGCTGCAGGATCCGATGCACCGGGCTGCGACAACCGAGACCTTGCCGTCGGATGTTGTCTCGCCGGCTTTTACGCTGGCAATTTCTTCAATCACTTTCATCAGGTTCTCTGCGCCTTTGACATAGCAACCGGTCCCCATGCAAATTACGCAAGTGTGTTTGCCGGGTGGTTTCAGGCTGAAGTAGTGATAAAAGGTCGCGACTCCAAAGACCCGGCTCAGCGGAAGGCGCAAGGAAGAGGCGACGAAGCGCAGCGACGTCTCGTCAAGGAAGCCGAATGATTCCTGAACCGTGTGGAGAACTTCTATGAGCGAAGCGGTCTTGTGGCCATGCCGGCGCATTGTGCCTTCCACGAGTTTCCAACGTTTGTCACTGGAGGGGGGTGGAACGGAGGACGGATAAGCCTGCATGCCCCAACTCCTTTCTCAAAAATCCAAGCCAATGTTGTTCGATCAAGCGAACAACCTCACGCTTGATCCCAGCTGGCATGGCATGCCAATCGAACTACGGGTCGATGCGCCAGCCAGAAACAGAAGGCGAGAATTATGCAACTCGATGTAGTTCGACAGTGGCCTTCAGGTTGCTGTGGTGGCTGGCGCAACCGGAGACTGTTGCTGAATTCCCGTTCGCCGAACCCCACAAGACAAACTCGATTGGCCGGTCCATGTCTGCCGGAACATGGCCTGCGTAAGGACTCACACGGACATTCAAATAGATCACCGGCCCGTCTGTTGTATACGAACCGACGTATGTGTGGGCGGGATCGCCCCCCAGAATCTCCCCATCGCGCAGCACGGTTATCCCATCGCCCTGAGACTGTCCTGCGGTGAAATGCATATACCAGAGCCCATCGACTTTCATTTCTTCACTCCTCCGCTTTCGAAGAGAGCCATTCTGGCGAAATAGCCTACGCCACATCTGAGCGAAGGTGGCTGTGTCGGCCGTCACATCACATTTTTAAAACGAGGTTTATATCACCGGCATGAAAATCGTAGCCCTTGTCGTGGCTGCGCCGTGTTCACTGCTCCTGGGAGCGCTGTTGCAGATTCTCGTTGCGCGGGCCTGCGCTGCCAGAACGAAAGGAATCCTGGCTCTGCTCACTTGCCTTCCTGCGGTGCTCTCCGTCGCCGGGACGTTGCCTCTGGTTCGGGAAGGACGAGCGGTTGAACTCAATCTGCTTCAATGGGACGGGCCACTGAGGCTGGTGCTTCACGTGGACGCCTTGAGTTTGTTGTTCGCTTTCATGGGATCATTTCTGGGCGCGCTGGTTCTGCTTTATTCCATCGGATACATGGCGCACGATCAGGCGGCGACGCGCTTCTATTGCACCATGCTGGTGTTCATTGGCGGATTCATAGGGCTGGTTTATAGCGCCAATCTGTTTTTTTTCTACCTGTGCTGGGAAGCGATCGGGCTGTGTTCGTTTAGCCTTGTGGGGTTCTGGTACACCCATCGAGAAGCGGTTGCAGGCGCGCGTAAGGTCTTGCTAACCACTCATATCGCCGGCTACGGTTTGCTGGCGGCGATTCTCGTCCTTTATCACCGCACAGGCAGCGCTCTTTGGACCGATCCGGCCGTTGCGCGCAGTTTCACTGGCGGTGTCTTTTTGTTGATGTTGGCCGCACTGGTAGCCAAGTCGGTACAGGTGCCTTTGCACACTTGGATTCCGGAGGCCATGGCGGCACCCACACCCGTGAGCGCCTTGCTTCACGCGGCGTGCTATGTAACAGCCGGCGTGTACTTGGCCGCGCGCATGCACAGTTTCGGAGTATGGCCGCAGCTCTGGGGTGCAACCCTGGTCTGGATCGGGACAATCACGATGGCGGTGGGCGTGATGTATGCCATGGTGCAAACCGATTTGAAGCGGATGCTGGCTTTCTCCACCGTGAGCCAGATCGGCTACATGATGATGGGCCTTGGAATCGGCACACCACTGGCTATTACCGCTGGCCTGCTCCATTGCCTCAATCACGGCTTCTTCAAGGGCGGCCTGTTCCTGAATGCTGGCGCGGTGCAGCACTCCGCCGGCACGCGCGACATGAACCAGCTTGGGGGGCTCGTGCAACGAATGCCGCGCACCACGCTATGGTGGCTGATCGGCGTCGGTGGCATGATGGGCATCCCGCTGATGAGCGGCTTTGTGAGCAAGTGGATGCTGTATGCGGCGGCATTGCAGGCGGGGTGGGTCATTCCCGCCATGGTTGCCTGGGCGGCGAGCCTCGGCACCGTATTCCTTTGTGTAAAGGCGACAAGCGCTGTGTTTCTGGGCCCATTGACAGATGCGACAAGGGAAGCCGAGGAGGCTCCGCCGACAATGCAATGGGGAATGGCGATCATGGCCGGGGGGAACATCGTACTCGGCATTGCGCCTCAGTTGGCGGTTAACTATGTCTTCAATCCAATTCTCAGCGCGCTTTCGCTTGGCGAAGGCATTCGGGTAACGTGGTTCGGCCTGTTCGCCGACGCAGGAAGTTTCTCGACAACGGGCGGCCTAGTCCTGGCTCTCGTCGCACTCGTTATGGGAGGCTCAATCTACGCATTTGCGCGTACTGCGCGGCTGGCATCCACTTCTGCCACAATCACCATGGGGTCGACACTTATTGTGGCAGGAGGTGGTATAGGAGACGGAATCTTCACCGGAGGAGAGCCGTTATCGGACCAGGGAAGGCTCACTGCCGGGGACTTTTCCGAGATATTCCGACAGAACTGGCGTTCCTTTTTCCGCTGGTCAAACGTAGACTTCGTTTTCCTGGAGATCTGGGTTGGCTTACAGGCGGTCTCGCGCGGGTTGGGCGTAGCGGTTTCGTGGTTGGAGAGACGGGCGCTGACGGTTGTGATCGTTATGACAGCGGCTGTCTTTCTCTATATTCGCTGGGCTGCTCCAGGGATACAACCTGCCGGCAGCCGCATACCGCTCATGCCGGAGCCGACGGCCCCTCTTTTCCTTGTCATTGCCTGCGCGCTTGCGGCGATTGCTCTGATCCTTGCGGCGCTTTCAAATGCCGTCGAACCTAAGCTCACGTTGGTAATGGTCATCGTGAGTGTATTTACGGTTACGGGACTGCTTGCATCTCATCAGTGGCTGCGGCTTGGATTGCTTGAACTGGGATCGCTTCTGACGGTTTTGCTGGTTTGGAAGACCGCGCGAAGTCGCGGCGCCAAATGGACCTATCTGGTAGTTGTGCTTCTTTCTGCAGGATCGATGGTTGCAAGCGAATTTATAAACGATCCTCAAGACCAGGCTTGGTTGCGGGCATTCATCTTAACAAGCATTGTCATCAAGCTGGCCGCGGCGCCGATGTTCATGTGGTTGCTGAGTCTGGCGGACGAACTACCTGTGCTGGTACTCGGTTTCATCATCGCAGTGGTGGATATGGCCGCGTTCGGTGAGTTCTATATAGGGTTGGTGTCCAATCCCAGCGCGTTCCAGCCTGCGGGGTTCCTTATCTCTGCAGCCGCACTTAGCTCGTTACTCGCTGCTCTTCTCATGCTTACCCAGCGCAGCCTGAAGCGTCTGTTGGTGCTCTCCACCGTTGAGGACGTCGGCTTCCTGTTGCTCGGTGTTGGCTCGGCGACGTCGATTGGCATCCGCGGCGCGCTGATTGCTGCGTCCACGCACGCAATAGCCAAAGCGCTGCTGTTCGTCTGCCTCATCCGGCCAGAGGCAGATGGCGCTTTAGAGAGGGGGAAAAATGGTTTGGCAACGCGGTATCCGGTCAGTGCATTTGGATTTCTTTTCGGCATGTTGGCGATGTTGGGCGTCCCGCCTACTCTCGGATACATAGGCCGCTGGCGGCTATATGAAACGGCGTTCCAAATCAGCCCAGTCCTGTTGGCAACATTCATTCTCTCCTCGGGACTTGCACTGATTGCATATGTGTTGGCTTTAACGCGCGTTTGGTGGGGGCCGTCCTCCGAGACGGAAGAGGAGCTTTCGGCCGCATCGCTTCCAGTTGTGAATACGAACGAGCCGCGCCTGATACAGGCGACCATCGTCGCGCTTGTGGCATTGCTCTTGATTGCCGGATTGTGGCCAAACGGATTCCAGATTCTGGGGGGAGGAGGTGTCCGTTGAATCTCTGGAGCCGATTGATGTGCATTTGCCGCCGTCGCAGCCCCTGGCTCTTTCACATGAACTCAGGTAGCTGCAATGGATGCGACATCGAATTGGTCGCGAGCCTGACTCCGCGCTACGATGCGGAGCAATTGGGGGTGCGGCTTGAAGGCAGTCCGCGCCATGCGGACATCCTTTGCATCACCGGCCCTGTAACCCGCAACTCGGTGCACGCCATCAAGACGGTCTACGAGCAAGTGGGCTCACCCAAAGCTGTAGTGGCCATCGGCTCCTGTCCTGCGTCGACTAATGTGTTCATTGACAGCCGCACGCTCGATGGACCGCTCAACCGGCATATTCCAGTGGATGTCTTTGTGCCAGGCTGTCCTCCGCGCCCCGACGCAATCTTGCTTGGCGTGGCGCAAGCCGCCCAAATACTTGCTGAATACGACACGAAAGCACCTCTGGTGCCAACGGCAAGCGCGACAAATCCGATGGAGGCGCAACCATGAATCTGACCGTCGCGCTCGCCCGCATGCTCATCTTTCCCGGACTTCTTTTCGCCGTGCCAGCTGCGTGGTTCTTCCTGTGGATTGAACGCAAAGCCACAGCCATGATGCAGCAGCGCATCGGGCCTCCGTTCATGCAGCCATTTTTCGACTTCATTAAACTGCTGGGCAAGACCACACCCGCCCGCAGCGGAGTGAGCGGCCTTTTGATGAAGGCGTGGCCTCTGATTGCGGTCTCGGCAGCGGCAGGAGCCGTTGGGTTGCTGCCGGTGCTGCCAACATCGGGAGGCTTTCAGGGCGACCTCATCCTGCTCCTGGCGCTGATGGAAGTTCCTTCGATCTGCATAATCGCAGCGGGATTCTCTTCGCGCTCTATCTTCGCGGAGATTGGTTCCGCACGCGAAGCGGTTTTGACCGTCTCATATAACATCGTCTTCCTTCTTGCGATCGTCTCTATTGCTGCCGCACAGCATACCTTCCGTCTCGAAGCGCTCGCTCAGCTTCCATCTACGCCTCTGCGCTGGCTTGGCGTTGCCGCCATTCTTGTCTGCCTTCCAGCCAAGCTGCATATCAATCCGTTCTCGCTCCCCAATGCGGAACAGGAGATCTACTCCGGTCCCATGATTGAATATGCCGGTCCCGAACTAGCGTTGTGGGAGTTATCGCACGGCCTGGAGTGGGTTGCGGTGACCGGATTGGTGGCCACGCTGGCCGTTCCGCATCTCCCTGCGTGGTGGCTTGATGCACTGCTTTTCATCGCCTGCTCGTTTGGAGTCGTCTTGCTGTTATCCGTCCTTGGCGCCGCCACCGCGCGATTGGCAGTTGACACAACAGCTCGCTTCTATTGGCGATGCACACTGCTCTTCGGGGTCCTGGCCATTTCATCCACGCTGTTGATGAGGCTCCGGTCATGAACATTCTTGCCATGCTGTGGAGCAACCTGAGACGAGGCGTCAGTACATTTCGATTTCCTGAACGCCCTGCCGTAGGCGAGGGATACCGTGGACTGGTGTGCTTCAACTCCGAGCTCTGCACGGGATGCGCGATTTGCAGATTCCGCTGTACGGCGCGTGCCATCACCTTTACGAGCGCCAAGAACGAATTCACATGGAGCTACGACCCCGGCCAATGCACTTTTTGCGGTCGATGCGTGGAAGGATGCAAGGCGCACGCTCTTGTCCAGGACGGCGCATGCCCGCCCGTGTACTTGAACATAGGCGAGTTGAGGCATGTTTACACAATGAAGCGAAAGGTTCCCCCGTCCAAATCAGCCACAACCATAAAAATAGCGGCTCTCGGCCCTCCCGAGGGAGGTGCGGAATGACTAAGATCGAAGGCATCCCACAGCTGTTGGGAACCACGGAGACATGGGTAGACGAAGGCGGCGTCCATTGGCTCCCAGCCAGTGAGCTGCATGTTCGTCAGGTTGCAGCAATCATGAACGAAGTCCATGCCCGCTTTGTAACCATCACCGCGGTAGAGTTATCCGGTGGGCAGGGGTTTCGTCTTGAGTACCACTGGGACCTCGGCGGTGAGCTGCTCGGATTTCCTTTTGAAGTGTCCGGCAACTCGATCGAGAGCATCTACGATCTTTGCGAGGCCGTCGACTGGATCGAGCGCGAAGTTCACGAGGGCTTCGCTGTCGACTTCATTGGCCGTGAGTGCGAGCCCCTTCTGTTGCGTGCAGGAGACAGGCTGGGAGTGAATCTGCATGAGGTGGTCCAATGAGTTACAAAATCCCAATGGGTCCGTACCACCCCGCCTTGGAAGAGCCGTACAAGCTGGACATGTTCTGCGATGGAGAGACCGTTTCCGATGCCAAGCTTCATATCGGTTTCAATTTTCGCGGCATCGAGCATCTGGCGGAAACACGCAACTACATTCAGGTAATCGCGCTGATGGAGCGTGTCTGCGGCATCTGCTCGAACATCCACACGCTCACGCTCTGCCAGGCAATGGAGAAGTTAACCGGCCTCACCCCTCCTCCGCGCGCTCTCTATATTCGCGTCGTCATGGCGGAGTTGGAGCGGCTCCACTCGCACGTGCTCTGGGCCGGCATCGCCGCCAAGCTCATGGGCTTCAAGACCATGTTCATGAGCTGTTTTGCGCTACGAGAGAAAATCATGGACGTGCTCCAGGCGATCTCGGGAAATCGCGTTAATTACTCCATGAACTGCATTGGCGGGGTCAATCGCGATATCACCGATCCGCAAGCTGTGCTGACAGGAGTCGAGCAACTTGAACGCGAGATGGTCCGAACGATTATTCCAATTTTTACAAGCAGCACAACGGCGCAATCGCGTTGCGCCGGCATTGGGGTTCTTTCCAATGAGAAGGCAGTTTCGTGCGGAGTCGTTGGCCCAACCGCAAGAGCATCCGGCGTTGCTCAGGATCTTCGCCGCGCCGCTCCGTATGCAGCCTATTCCGATTTTGAGTTCAACGTGCCGGTCGAGTCGGCTGGTGATGTGCGAGCGCGCCTGAGGGTGCGAGCGCTTGAGATCATGGAGAGCTGCCGCATCCTTCGCCAGGCCCTGACCAAGATGCCGCCGGGAGAGTGGAATGGGGGCGAAAAGAAGCTGGTCTTCTTCACCGGAACCGCTCTCAGCCGCGTCGAAGCGCCGCGCGGAGAGGTTGTGTACAGCGTCTCCTGGAAAGAAAACTCCAGAAACCCCGCGAGAGTCCATGTGCGCACTCCTACATTTCAAAACATGCCGGCCATTCGCTGGATGGTCATGGGAGCGCGGCTTGCAGATACGCCCCTTATCCAGGCATCCATCGACCCATGCTATTCGTGCACCGACAGGTAGCACACTACTGCAAAGATATCCATCGATCTTCCGGCTTCTTCAGGTCCTGTAGCCCCAGTGAGCCTCAACAAGGTCGAGTACAACCTTAGCTTCGGTCCACTTCTGGTTCATGAAGCCAGCTCCAATGGGTGCGGGCCAGCGATTAGTCAGACTGCCGACTTTCCATGGAGATTCGCCCGATTTTCCAGCTTTGACGACAGCAGCCGGGTCGATGTATAAATTCGAAGTACTATTTCGAATTAGCAGTTTCGTTCCAAATTGAGGCGCCACGGCATGCCTGGGAAGAAAACGAAGAAGCCGGCAAACGAATACCACGCCCATCGCGAGCGCCAACGCCGCCGGATCCTCGATGCTGCCTGGAAATGTTTTGACGAACGCGGAATCGATCGGGTCACAATGGCCGAAATCACTTCGTGCAGCGGGATTCAACCGTCGACCCTGTATCAATACTTCGCCAACAAGGACGAGATTGTCTGGGCGTTGCTGAGCGAATCGATGCAGGAAGGCAGCGGAAGTAGAAAGCAGAATTGGGATGCTGCCCCCAACGCTTTCGGCCGGCTTAGCTCGCTGTTGGACTCCATGGCCGATGAGCTGGTAAACAACCCGATCAAGGTCCGGTTCATGGCTCAGTTTGACGCGATGTACACGCGGGACTGGCCGGCAGAACGGCTCATGAACCTTGAATCCCAAATCAACCCAGAAGGATTCCAGTTCTGCAGCGAGCTAATCCGCGACGGCATTGCCGACGGCTCACTGCGTCCAGACCTTGATCCCGATCTCACGATGCACGCTGTCATCAACGCTGTAATCGGCGCCCAGCGACGGCTCGGTTCGTTGGGAAACAAAGTGGAGCAGGAATACGGTCATCCGATCGACCGCCTGTTCCGCGAAATGATCCGCGTCATCCTGCTGGGATTGCGCGCTCAGGAATCTCCAACGCGCCGTCATCCGCAAAAGACGAAGACCGCCAAACTCCGCACCAGAAAGAGGTCGTCATGACTTTGCAGCTGCGCACTTCGATCGTCCTATCGACCATGCTGGCATGCCTCATGCCCATCTCACTAAGCGCTGCAGGCGCAAACTCGCCCAGGCTTGAGCTTGCGGCCGATTCCGGCTGGAAGTTCTTCCTCGGCGATCCCAGCGGTGCGGAGGCTCCTTCATATTCCGATGGGTCCTGGCGCGCAGTCGATCTTCCCCACGACTGGAGCATTGAAAGCAAGCCCGACAAGGACAATCCAAGCGGATCCGGTGGAGGATTCTTCCCTGGTGGTATCGGTTGGTATCGCAAGGCATTCCATGCCCCCGCCAATTGGAAAGGGCGGCGGGTGAACGTTGAATTCGATGGGGTATACCGCGACGCCACAGTGTATTTCAACGGGCGCAAGTTGGGGACACATCCGTATGGCTATACGGCATTCACGTTTGATCTCACGCCTGAGCTGAGTTTTTCAAGTGTGAATGTCCTCGCAGTGCGCGTGGATAACTCGGCCCAACCGAACAGCCGGTGGTATAGCGGTTCCGGCATATACAGGTCTGTTCGGGTCGTGGTGACGAATCCCGTGCACGTGGCGCATTGGGGAGTTTTTGTGGACACGTCGAAGGCGGAGAGCCGGTCGGCGAAGATCGCAATCCACACGCGCCTGGTGAACGAAGCTTCTGGCGCAGCGGGTGTGACGATTGAGACAACCCTGCTCGACAAGACGGGGAATGAAGCCGGCCACGCGCAGTCGAAGGTGAGCGTTGCGTCCGGCAGGGAAGACGAAACGTCCCAAGAGATCCTCGTGACGAATCCCGATCTCTGGTCGCCGCATTCCCCCACGCTCTATCGTGCCGTTTCGACGATTCGCAAGAACGGCAAGGCCATCGATCAGGTGACCACACCCTTCGGCATACGCTCACTTCAATGGTCAGCAGAAGACGGATTGTTGCTGAACGGCAAGTCCATAAAGCTGACCGGGGGGAGCGTACATCACGATAACGGCCCACTGGGCGCCGCCGCGTTTGATCGCGCAGAGGAGCGCCGGGTGGAGTTGCTGAAGGCTGCCGGCATGAATGCTGTGCGCACAGCCCACAACCCGCCCTCAACGGCCTTCCTGGATGCGTGTGACCGGCTGGGCCTCCTCGTTCTTGATGAGCCGTTCGATGTTTGGCAGGCTCACAAGGTCAAGTTTGACTACGGCAGCGACTTCGATGATTGGTGGAAGAAGGATGTTTCGTCGATGGTGTTGAGAGACCGCAATCATCCATCGATTGTGATCTGGGGAATTGGCAACGAAATCCCAGAACTGGAGGTGGATCGCGGCGCGGCTCTCGGCAGGCAGTTAGTCGATCAGGTGCGCGCGCTTGACACTTCGCGTCCGCTTACCCTGGCGTTTCCCGGCACGACAACCAAGCCAACCGCACAGGCAGTGTTTTCGCAGCTCGACATTACCGGTTACAACTACAACATCCTTCCTACGTATCAGAAAGACCACGAGCAGTTACCCACGCGCATGATGCTCACCACTGAGTCGTGGCCCTCAAAGGCCTTTCCGCTGTGGCAGGTCTCCCATGACAACCCATATGTTCTCGGCGACCTCACGTGGACTGCCATGGACTATCTCGGCGAATCGGGGATCGGGGCATGGCAATATGGCAGCCCGCAACAGGCAAAGATGGCGGAGGGAATGGCTGGAATGATGTCGGGCACGGCCTTGATTGACCAAATGTTCACAGGAATGGCCAGTGGAAAAGACGTGATGGGCGACATGGCCAAGAACAACTCCGATCCGAATGCCAATGCCATGATGGAGCTCTTCTTCCATCCTTATCCCTGGCACGCCGCGGTCTGTGGCGATCTCGATATAACCGGTTACCGCAAGCCACAATCCTATTATCGCGACATCATCTGGAACGGTGGCGACCGTGTCTATGCCACCGTGCGGCTGCCGGAACCGGATGGTAAGAAGATCATTGCGATCATGTGGGCCAATTATCCCACTCTTTCCACCTGGAGTTGGCCGGGACTGGAAGGCAAAAAACTCGAAGTGGAGGTGTATTCCGGCGCGGAGAAGGTGCGGCTCTTCCTGAATGACAAGTTGCTTGGCGAAAAGCCCACAGGTCGGGAACAGGAGTTCAAGGCGGTATTCTCAGTCCCGTACGCGCCGGGCGTGCTCAAGGCGGTCGGCCTGCGCGGGGAGCGCGAGGTTGCGGAGAGCATACTCACGACTGCAAAACCCGCGGCAAAGCTCCGGATGACAGCAGATCGAACGGTACTTCAGGCGGACGGCGAAGACCTTTCGTTCGTAACGGTCGAGGCCGTGGATGTGAATGGTCAGCCTGACATGCATGCGGACCAGCAGGTTCGGTTCGAGATCAGTGGGCCTGGCGTGATTGCCGCCGTGGGCAACGGAGACGGACAGGACCCCGATTCATACCAGGGCGATCAGCGCAAGCTCTTTCAGGGCCGCGCGCTCGTCGTGATTCGCACATCGAGAAAAATCGGCCCCATCAAGCTGAAAGCCACGGGCGCCGGACTGAGCGATGCTTCACTCATCATCAGCGCAAATGCCGCGCAACCGCAAGCCGAACTGCATTAACAAGGACGAATTCCTTTGCGTTTAAATGGGAACGCGTAGACCTGCTCCCGAAAGAGCCGCGCGAACCCATTGCAAGTTGCAACCCGGCTGCCCACTTTCCCTTTGCCGCACGCCGCATCGTTGGCAGGCAGTTTGCGAACGCTGCTGTGCGTGTCGGCCCTCTTGGTTGAGGTATACAAGACTGCGTAAACCACAGCTTCGCGCGGTTCAGCCAGCAACACAGGCACCGTCAACGCACCTGCGCGGCGAACAAGGCATGATGCGCAAGAATAAACAGCGTGCGGTGGTCGGCCCCACCGAAGATCATTTGCAGCGGTCGCTCCGGCACGTCGATTTCTGCGATCTGCTCCCCGTTTTTGGCATAGACGAAGATTTGTCCATTGGCCACATAGACATTGCCGTGTGCGTCCACGGCTACGCTCTCGCCTCCTCGTTGCGCGAAGGGTTTTATCTCCGCGAGGGATCCGTCCGGTTTCACCGTGGCCCTATAGGTAATGTCTTCCGACTCGCTGCTGACGTACACCTGCTGTCCTGGTTCCGCGACGATGAACCCGTAGGTATCGAGGTTGTCGCTAAATCTCCAACCCGACGTTTCATTGGCCGGACCTTGCTGGAACACCGGGCCAGCAGGCAAAAAAGCGCTGTCATCTTGGGAGAGATATTGATGGACCTGCGGCGTGCTCGCATCCGCAACGAACATCTCCGCCAGAGTCGTAAAGCGCATCGTATCCAGGTTCAACTGGTCTTTGAACTCCCCATTGTTCCACCAGTTCACCGGCAGAATCACTTTGGCGCTGCCGTGAGACTGCGCGGCTTGAGGACTCAACACCGTGAGTTCTTCCGGGGAGGTTCCGGGCCGGAAGGTGTACACGGTGCTGTCCGGGCCCGCTGACGAAAGCACGATCAGGTTGCCTGACTTGTCAATCGCCAGATTGACCGGATCGAGCGGATTGTCCCGTTCAACTGTAAGTCCCCGTTCTTCGCTCCACCCGTAGATACGCTGGTTGTGGTGGTCCACGAAATAGAGCTTGCCTGCTGCATCGACCGCTGCCCCTGAGATCGAGAAGAAACCGTCCTCCAGCATTCTCACGGTTGATCCTCTATCCAGCACAGCGGACGTATCCTTTGGTCGCGGCTTTTCGGGATCAGCCGGGATGTCCAGCGCTGCGAATTCGCGCTCCCGTACATCGAGGTGATGCGTAACATCCTCGATTGCATTCTCGTAAGGAAACTTGCTCAGGCGCAAGAATGTGCCGCAGCCATGGGCGTCGCAAACGCCATACCCGCTCTCCGCATTCACATGCACGTTCCGGAAGTGAATATCCGAAGACCGGTACAAGCGTACCGCCGCTGGGAACGGAGCCCGCGACCGCGTTACGCGATAGCCGTGATAATTCGCAATTGTGAGATTGCGGCATTCATCAATCTCCAGGGAAAGTGATTCGGGGCTCTCTCCTGCCTCCTCTTCGGTTTGCGGCGCGTTGATGTCCCAGTTCTCTACATGATCGAACTTGATCTCGTTGCGCACGTGATGCTCGTTCGACAACTCATAAACGTGCCCTGGCGTCCTGGTTTGCGATACCAGAAAACCCGCTTGCGCAAACGTGTTCGGCGTCCAGATGTCGGCGAATGTTCCTCCGCCTCCATCCGCAACCCACAGGCTGGGATACTGCCCGTCCCAGCGCTTGCGCAGATCGGAGTCAGCAGTCTGGTTGTTGTTGTAGGGATTGCTGCCGCTACCATGGCCGCCGAGAAAGCGCACGTCATCCATGAGTGACTGCTCGCCCGCCTTCCACAGCACGGCTACCGCGCGTGGGTTGATGCCTCCTGTGAACACGCCGATCCCGCTGACGATGTTCTCCCCACCGGGAGGCGCAAGAAGCACGGCCTTTGGCGCGCCCACCCCCTGGTATCCCGGTGTCTCATCCAGCAGGTCGATCTGCGTGAGCGTCGGATGCAACCCGATGAGCACTGTGTCAGGCGTGAGCCTAAGCGTGTCGCGCACCACATAATGCCCGCCAGGGAGATAGAGTACGCGATGCGTGCTGATGGCTTGCTGCAGTGCCGCTGTATCATCGGTGGCCCCGTCGCCCTTCACTCCGAGTGCATGCACGTTCACCCATTCGCTGCTGGGCGGAAGAGCCCGAATCGCCGATGGAAGCGTTGCGGGCAACGAAGCAAGCAGAGCAGCGTCATACTGCGTGCCGATGGATCCCATCCGCCCTTCACCCGGCACGATCAGCCCGTAAATAAAACTCTTTACCTCGTAAGCGGCGCCTTTTCCGGCAATCGTCTTCCCGCTTTCCCGCAACTTTGCGAAGATCGGCGCGTTGCGGAGAACCGCGTTTTCAAACCCAACCTCAGTCAAGGGGCTCTTCTCCAGGCTGATGGTTACTACGGGGCCGCTGATATTCTCAAAACGCGAATCCTTCACCCAAAGTTGGTCCGGATACCCATCGTCGATATCGATCGCCTTCGGCACATCGCGAAACGTATCCCGGATCAGCGTCAACCCAGCTTCATGCTCGCGGATTGCGGTTTCCCTTTGTCCCTCGAACACCGAGTCAAGCAGCGTGAACTGCCAAGCCGGCGAGGTGTTTTCAGTCAGAATGCCGTAGCATCCTCCATAGAAGTGCAGGTCTTCCGCCTCATTGCCCGCCTGGTAAAGCCCAGCCAGCGCGGAGCCCAGGTGAAAGTCCATGTGCGTGAGAAACGAATGCTGAGCCACGTGAAAGCGCACCGCCACCGCCGCGGGATTCCCGGCCCCGATCTCGAAATCGATGTTGCTCATCGCCGAATAAAATGTATTCGGATTGGCATCGGCTACATGGTCATTCGGCGGTACCGATCCGGGCGGAGGAAAGGCAATCCGATTCCCGGCCCTTCGATGCTCGTCTGGCGTTTGGCCCGCGAAGATAACCATGACGCCTATGCCCGTTTGGAACCCTGGCGCATTTGGCGGCAGTACCAGCACGGGGCGCGTGGCGCCGTAGCCAATGAGTCGCACGCCCGGCCAGAGAAACACGGAACGTGTTAAGGTGTACCGGCCCGTCGGAACAAATACAATCCCCTCGCGTTCCTTGCCGGATGCTTTGTCAATGGCGGCCTGCAACGCATCGGAGCTGTCCGCGGTGTTTGTCGGGGCGTCCATGTAAATAGCCTTGGGATCCTCGACGCGGGTTGTAATCGTGGATGCGGCGAAGGACGCCGGGCAAAAGCACAGCATGACAATGGCCAGGATCGATTTCTCCATGGTTCTCCAGGGCGACGGGATATCGAGCTGAACTGCGGAATCCAGCATACCGGAAGCGGTACATCAGCCTGGGATCGAATTGCTGGTGTGCGTGCTAACATCCACTCATCCGGCTCGCCAAATGGCTTGAGCCACGGAGGTCAAGATGAGTCCATTCACACGGCGCAGTTTCCTCAAAACAGGTTTGGCTGCCGGAGCCATGGCGACGGTAGGAGCTTTTCCGCTAGCTGCCGCCAAGCGCACCGCGGCCGATACCGTGGTGCTAGGCCGCTCCAAGGTGGAGGTGTCGCGACTGGCCTTCGGAACCGGGACAGACGGCGGAGCGATTCAGGCTGCCCTTGGGCAGCAGGAGTTCACGCGGCTTGTCCGCTATGCACACGACCGCGGCATCCGCTTCTTCGAGACGGCGGAGGCTTACCAGACCCCGGCCATGCTGGGCGAGGCGCTGAAAGGTCTGCCACGCGACAGCTATCAATTGATGAGCAAGGTGACCACGTTTCACGAGGGCATCGATCCCCAGGCCAAGTTCGACGAGCTGCGGCGTACGTCGCAGACGGAGTATTTCGACATTATGCTGCTGCACTGGCAGCACTCCGCCGACTGGCCGGAGACCACGAAACGCTGGCAGGATGGGATCCTCGAAGCGCAGCGGCGAAAGATCGTTCGCACGCATGGCGCCTCGGTGCATGGATTGCCGGCATTGCGGCAAATGCCGGGCACCCATTGGCTCGACGTTGGACTCATCCGCATCAATCACAGCGGCGCGCGCATGGACGGACCGACATACGAAGACACGAACCACCCTGACAATGTGAGCGAAGTGGTGGATCATATCCACCAACTGAAGAAAGAAGGGCTTGGTGTGATCGGTATGAAGCTGTGCGGCGGAGGACAGTTCCAGAATAGCCACGACGACCGTGTGAAGGCGGCTCGGTTCGCTTTTGAGAACGCGGGCGTGGACTGCGCCACGATCGGATTCAAGAGCACGGAAGAGATCGACGAAGCCATTCGCAACATCAATCTGGCGCTTGCCTAAGATTCCGGGCTGATCACAGAGAAGGACGGGATCGCGCAGGTTCAACGGCCATCCGAATTAATTTCCGCCGTGAACCTACCGATGCAAGGAGAATCCAGCCGGCAAAGCTGCCTCTAGATTGATTGGTTCTCCGGTGATGGGGTGGTGGAATTTCAGAAATTGGGCATGCAGGAAATATCCTCCATCGCCGGGAAGGCCGGGAAGATTTTCAAGAGGCTGGCCGGTGAAGCCGTAGAGAGGATCGCCTACCAGGGGATGGCTGATGGATGCCAGATGGATTCTGATTTGATGAGGGCGGCCCGAATGGAGGGTTACCTCAAATGTTGTGGTGCCCGCGCTGGTTGTGTCGCTTGCGCTGCGTGAGATCACCTTGGCCAATGACTTGGACGGTTTGCCGCCTGCCTTGCCACTGGGGTTGGCCGCCCACACGGAACCGAGGCGCGGGTGCGGTACGAGGCCGATGGGTGTGAGGATTTCGTAGGTGTCGTGCTGCGCGATGTTTTGAGCCAGTGCTCGGTAGGTTTTTCGAGTTTTGGGCGTGTTCCAGTTTGCGGAGAGATTCGCAGCCGCTTGCGGTGTCTTGGCGAAGAGGACGATGCCGGAGGTACCTCGACCCAAGCGGTGGACCGGATTTGCGCTGGGGGTATGCTTTTGAACCAGTCGCAGGAGGGTGTTTTCCATGAAGCCGCCGCCGGGGAGAGTGGGCAGCCCGTTTGGCTTGTTGACAGCCAACAGATGGGGGTCATCCAGCAGGACTTCGAAGTGCTGAGGGGAGTCCGGTTCGATCCACGGCGGACGATTCCAGACAAGGGTTTGGCCTGAAGTGACCGATTCGCTTCCGGTTGCGGTGACGCCGTTGAGAGTGACTTCGCCGTTGTTCAGTTTTTGTTGCCAGGCTTGCGACGTGGAGTGCGGGTAGAGGCTTGCCAAGTGGGAGAGCAGGGTTCGTCCATGGTATGCGCCGCTGATGATTGTGGTGTAGGCATAGCCCCGGTTGAGCATGTAGTTTGAGTGTAAGCTATGGCCTCCGCGGCAGGAGTTGTTGGGGCTCGAGAGACAGTGGATTCAGGCTGCAAGAGCGCTGAATGCTTCCGAGTGACGGGAGCCCGAATTTGCGTGGATCACGAGTGCAAGACAACGCAACTCAACGTGCCGTCCCCACAACTTTTTGAAGTGGATCAACACCACGAAGGACAACTCACTCCGATTCATCGATGACTTCGATGGCAGAGACCGTTGCGTAGTTTGCGATCGGCTCAAATGTCAAATCGAGCTTCCCTTCCGGCGAGGGGCGCAGATGATAGAACGTTTTGGTCAGGGCGCGCAGGCTGCCAGCCTCTTTAAGGATGTCGAAGTTGTCGAGCAGCGTCGATCCATTGCAATAGACGCGAAAAAGCCGGGTGCCTACGCCCACGGAGTCTGAAGGGCTGGGAACCCAGTAAAGCTCGGCGAAGTGGAGGACCAGCGTATACTTCCCGCGCGTGTCGACGGGTAACGAGTATGTGAAGTGACCGTAATGCTCCTGCGCATACAGGCCCGGATCAGGAGTCTCTTCGACCTTGCGGGGAGGGTCGGATAACATTCCGTCCTGAAAATAGCTATCCGGATGCCAGATGTCTCCGTTATGGTCCTTAAAAGCCGCCCGCTGCATGACGAGGCGCAATGGGCGCTGTCGATGCGGTATGCCGGGCAGAATCTCAAGAGCATTCAGGGTCGGAGACGAGCGATCCTGGAAGAACTTCAGGTGAAGTACGCCATCTTTGTCTGGATAGATGTCCTTGAACACACGCTCATCGGCGATATTCGCTCCGAGAGCGTCGAAGCTGATGTTGAATGCTCTGAGGAGCATTTGGCCATTGACACTGACGTTGAAGAAACTGGATTTGGGATCATCCTGAGGAGAGGCTACGAAAAACAGGTGCAGTTCATAGGGACCGGGTGCAAGGGGGATATTGTAGGAAAAGTCGCTTGTGCGCCAGTAGTCAAACAGCATCGGGTCACTGGTTTTTACCACCTGAGCCTCGGGGCGGCGAAAGGCAGTGCCGCCTACAAAATACCGATCCGGCTCCCAGTAATCGCCCGCGCTATCTACTCTCGGGGTCCCCTCGTATCCGGCGAGCAATCGTATCGGAACACGAGCGGCATTGGCGGGGGTGGTCGGCTGGCTCGCGTTCGGCACAGGTGCACCCGCTGTTCCGAGCAGATTGGCGGAACTTCGCCGCGCAAAGAATCGCATAGCGCCGAAGCTTAGAAGAACCAGCACGGCGAACGTAGCAATGGAATAGATCAGAATCGATTGGCGATGGCCGGGGTGAGCCATAGCTATGGTCCCCGCGGTCTCCATTTTGGCCGCGCTTTGAGCTCCCTCGATATTCGACACGGACTCCGAGGCCAGGTCCTCGCGCCTCTGGATTGCAGCAGCCTGCGGCTTGGTTGTCGCGGGAGCATTCCCAACACGATTCGTAAACTCGGGAATATAGCTTCGATATGGAATCGAAATCTGTACGGCGTGATCCAGCCCCTGCTTTTCGTAGTAATCCTTCAGCCATTTTCTCAGCCGATGGGCCTCGACTCGAACGATGGAATCCGTTGAACCATCGAAGGAGCTCTTTGAACGGCCGAAGACTTCCGTGGCGATGTTGTACTCCGTGATCTCCGCGATCCTGCCTTGCAGGTATCGGTCCGCCAGGTGCCGCAGGAGATTTGCAAGCCGGGGCTTTGACGCCAGGGCATCGAGGACAGTCTCCAACTCTGCGCGATCGGTATCCGCCGAATTTGAAGACTGCACCATCAAGGCCCTCCTAACGAATCAATGAATTCATCTTACAGTGCGATTGGCTGTAGGTGAAGCCGTTGCGAAGCTCTCTGCGAACGTTTCCGATCTCAACGTTACAAATGTTTAACACATTGCGAATCAATGCGTTGGGCGCTCAAGATGGGGACTGCTGTTTTGTGCGCGATTCACGTGGCTGATCGGGCCTCGAACCGCTATAGTCTTGTCTGTTGAATCCGGGCTCTGAAATGGCAAATTCCGTGTGGCATTCACAGCTCACCGAGCGGTCCTGGGGCGCATCGAGTTGAAAAGTGAGCCAAGCGATTTGGATGCAGGGCTTTAGAGGCAAGGGAAGTGGAAGCAACTCAGCGCGATCGTGTGTGCGCAATTAAATTCTGGAGTACCGCGGTGATGTGCCTTCTTGCGTTGGTCTCAGGAGGGGCAGGTACAAGCGCGCCCGCGCAGAAAGCGCATGGGGCTCAGCCGGCGATGAATGCCCCGATCACTTTGGAAGAGGTTGCCGCGCAGAGCGGTATCGATTTCGCCATCGACAGTTCGCCAACCCCCCACAAGAACCAGATCGAGACGATGGTTGCCGGCGTTGCTCTGATCGACTACGACGGCGATAGTTACCCAGATGTTTACTTTGTCAACGGCGCTCCAATTCCAACGCTCAAAAAAGATGGACCCCAGTACAAGAATCGACTCTACCACAACAACGGGGACGGCACCTTTACCGACGTGACTGAGAAGGCAGGCGTGGGTGGGGACGGATACGATATGGGCGCGGCTGTCGGCGATTTCGATAACGATGGACGCCCGGATCTCTATGTCGTCGGCGTGACGAAAAACCATCTCTACCACAACAACGGCGATGGCACGTTTACCGACGTGACAGACAAGGCCGGGGTTGGCGGAGCCATGCGCGATGGGGAGAAGATGTGGTCCGTTTCCGCTGCCTGGGTGGACTACAACAACGACGGACTGCTGGACCTGTTTGTAACCAACTATGTGAAATGGCAGGTCAACAAGGATCCCGAGTGCCTGGTTGCGCAGGTTCGCAACTATTGCAGCCCGCTCCTGTATGAACCGCTCCCCAACACGCTCTATCGGAACAACGGCGATGGGACCTTTACCGACGTTTCGGTCGAGACGGGAATCGCCGAGCATTTGGGGCGGGGAATGGGCGTGGCGATTGCCGATTACGACGGCGATGGTTACATGGACATTTTCGTGGCCAACGACGATAGTCCGAACTTCCTGTTCCACAATATTGGCGGAAATCGCTTTGAGGAAGTAGCCGTTGCCTCATGGGTGGCTTATAACCCCAGTGGGAAGACCGTCTCCGGCATGGGCGCGGATTTTCGCGACGTCAACAACGACGGCCGTCCCGACATCTGGTTTACGGCTTTGCCAACCGAGTTGTTTCCATTGTTCATCAATTGCGGAGGTGGCGAGTTCGAAGATGCCACAAGGAGCAGTGGACTCGCCTGGGCCACGCAAAACATGGCCGGATGGTCCAATGCAATCGTCGATCTTGACAACGATGGTTGGAAGGATCTGTTTGTTGCGCGCTCAAATGTTCTGGATCCCACTCTCGCCTCGGCGCGTTCCTACAAGGAGCCGAATGCTGTCTTCCGGAACCTCGGGAATGGGAAGTTCCAGGACGTGAGCGCGACAGCGGGAGCCGCATTTCAAATTCCGGCGCTTCACCGGGGAACGGCGGTCGGCGACCTGTTCAACGACGGCAGGATGGATGTGGTGGTGTCGGTTTTGAATGGCCCGGTCAAGCTGTTCCGGAACACCACCAAGACCAGCAATCACTGGATTCTCCTGCAACTCCGCGGCACTTCGAGCAACCGCATGGGAATCGGTGCGCAGATCAAGCTCACCACGCCGGACGGGGCACAACAGTTCAATGAGGTAACGACAAGCGTCGGTTACGCCTCATCGAGCGATAGCCGCGTCCATTTCGGGCTTGGGGCTGCGAAGATGGCGGCGCGGATCGATATCGGCTGGCCAAGCGGGGTCCGTCAAACGCTCCGCAATGTCCAAGGAGATCGCGTGGTCCCCATTGCGGAACCTGGCGCAATTCCGATAAGGGAAAAGTAGCGTTTTCCCATGCCACAGTTATTGGGAGCCAGCCATCGCCACGTGGGGAGACTACTGCGAAGGACTTGCCTTGCTGAAGTCGCTTTTTTGTTTTCTGTCCAGGCGTTCGAACTCCGCCATTTCCTTGCTCGCCAGGAGATTCTTGCCGGCCTTCTTGTACGCTTGAGCGAGGAGAAAGTGCGATTGCGGATATGCAGGTTCTTGCCGCGCCGCGACTTGGAATTCCTCAATTGCGCCTGTCGTGTCTCCCGATGCCAGCAGCGCTTCACCCAGGACTCGGTGGGGTACCGGGACCGCCGGGTTTGCCTTTACCGCGCGGCGGGCATACGAGACAGCCTTCTCCGTGGATTCCTGCTTGAGAGAGAGCTCGGCCAGTTCTAAAAGCGCGCCGGGGTCAGACGGGTTGAGCTGAAGTTCGTGCTGAAACTCCAGCATCGCTTGATCTGGAGCGCTTTCCATGAGGGATGCGCCGCGCGCGAAGTGCACGTTGGGACGATCTGGATAGGCCGTCACAAGTTCGTCGAAAAGCCGGGCTGCTCCCTCGCTATCGTGCGTTATTTTGGCGTTCATCGCCTCCCCGGCCCTCATATAGAGGTCACGATCCTGCTCGGGGATCTCCGCGGGCAGCAGTGGAGCGCGCAGCAGATTCAACCCCATGGCCTCGATCACCTCGGGATAAGTGCCGGCGGCGGCGATAGGAAGCAGGCGGTCCCTCGCCTGTTTGAAATCTCCTGAGCGGTTCAGGAGAAGGGCAATACGAAAACGGACCAGGGAACTTAGCTCTTCATTTCCGCCCAGGCCGGTGCTTTCCGCGCGCAACAGATATTCCTGAGCCCGTGGGTACTCCTTCAGCTCAAACTCGCACATTCCGGCCAAGGCCCATGCCGGACCATTGCCGGGTTGCGAGAGCGCCAGATGCCGGAAGGCATCCCGCGCCTCGGGGTAGCGCTTCAGCCCATACAGGCTCGTACCGAGATACCAGCTTCCTTCCTGCCAACTGGGCTTGAGCGCGAGTCCCTGGCGGTAGAGCGCTGCCGCTTCCTCGAGCCGCTTAGCTTCGCGGGCTTCTGTGGCTCGTTTCTCGACATCCTCGAAGGTCGTGCTGGCCGAAGTCTGCGACCAGAGCGGCGCCGCGACGGATACCGCGAGGCAAAACAAGAGAGCGATGAATGAAGGTGGAATTGCAAAATCGTAGAGTGGCCATGTGCGACTGCCATCCTCCGCGTGTTGACGCATGATTGCAAACCTCGAAATTAAGAGTCTACCAGCACCCTTGTTGCGTACAGTGCGCAAACGATGTCTTCAGCCGTTCACTCTGCGGCCCTGGTGACCCGAGCGGAGCGCAAATCCTAAATTCTCTCGGAAATGACCATCAGACCCCCTGGACGGCCCCTAAATTCCCCTCTTAACAAATCGATTTAACTCCTCACCCACAGCTCACTAATCAGTTTGTTTTCAATCACGTGAAATATGTTCACCGGTTCCGAACATTTCGGTGCGAGATTGTACTTCCCAAGTGTCTTCCCCCCCGTGCAGCATTCGTGTCGATTTAATCCACAGGAATGATGCTGCGGGAAAAACTACGGCGGGAACACAGAGACAGCGCGGTGCATGGAAACGTGAACGGCACCGGTATAGCTCTGGTCTTCCGGAAGCAAACGCAACCAAGCAGGCGATGGCAATGAGACCGGAGTCCTCGCTCACGGAGCTGTGCGTTGGCGGCATCTTCCAAAATCCCCCACGGTAAGTGGGACTTTCTCCACGTAGCCTGTCTGCGGGGAGATTCGGAGGCAGCACATGCGCAATTCAATTCGAAGAGCGATGTTGATGGTCATTATCCTCGCCGCTCTTTCAACATCCCTACTGGCACAGCAGACGGGCAGCATCGTCGGCTCGGTGTTGGACAAAACCGGAGCTGTCATCCCCGATGCCAGGGTGACGCTCACCAACCTGGCCACCAAGGACATTCGCACGACCACCGCGAATGCCGAAGGCTTCTTCTCCTTCAGCGGTGTGGTGTCCGGTGACTTTTCCGTCAAGGTCGAAGAGAAAGGATTCCAGGCGGTCGAGCAGACCGGCATCCACATCAGCCCCGGCGACCGTCGCAACCTGAACGTCTCGCTGGCAATTGCGTCTGAAAGCACGTCGATCACTGTGGTAGCGACCCCGTCGGCCATTGTCGTGGATTCCGGCGATCTTTCCAGTACGCTGGACGCGAGCAACATTCAAAAGCTCGCCCTCACCGGCCGCGATGTGACCGAGCTGATCAAGACGCTGCCCGGTTTTAACCAGTTCACCAACTTCGGTGGCATGCAGAACAAGGCCAACTACGACTCCACGGTCACCAGCATCCAGTCGGCGGTTGGTAATGGCATCAACACCGTGGGTGTACCCTCGCGCGCCGGCGGTGCGGATCTGACCTCCGATGGCGCCCATATTATCGACCCTGGTTGCAACTGCAACGCGACCCAAACCGTGAATCCGGACATGGTGGCGGAGGTGAAGGTCACCAGTTCGGCGTATGGCGCCGACCAGCAGACCGGCCCCGTTGTGGTTGCCGCCGTCGGCAAGTCGGGTTCCAGCACGTATCACGGTGGCGCCTATCTGCACTATCGCAACGGCGTCCTGAACTCCACCGACTGGATGGTCAAACATCTTGGTCAAGCCAAGCCGGATGAGCACTATTGGTACCCCGGCGGCCAGTTCAGCGGCCCCGTTCCTTTTACCCACAAGAAGCTGCTCTTCTTTGGCGGCTACGAGTATTACAACCAGATCTTCCCCGAGCAGACCAGCGGGGGCCTGATTAAGGCGAATGTTCCGACGATCAGCGAACGCGCCGGCCACTTCGATCCCACGCTGCCTGACAACAACGCGGCGTGCCTGGCCATGTCTCCATCGGTTTCCGGCTACGATCCGAGTAACGGGACGTTCGACAAAAGTGGCATGCGCTGCCAGCCGTTCAATGTCATCGGCACGTCCAGCGGCACAGTGACCGGCATCAACAACGACGATGTTTCGGCCTACCTCGCACCGGGCGCCCTGGCCATGCTGAACGAAATCCCCAAGCCCAACCGCACCCCGACCCAAGCGTTGGACTTCAACTACGTCAAGGCGCTGCAAAACACCAACAACGGCTACATGTTTCACACCCGCGTGGACTACGACTTCAGCGACAGTCTAAAGCTCTATGTCAGCTTCAACCAGCAGAAGGAACACTACGGTCAACCCGTGATGCGCTGGTGGATGGCCGGCGATGCGGTGGACGATCCCGGCGATCCCTCGTCATACGATCAGTCCAAGACCATCTCCGGCAATCTCGTCAAAGTCTTCAACGCTTCGACCACCAACGAATTCCTGGCGAACCTGAGCTACCTGTACTCTCCGGAAACTCTCGGCAACGAGAAGGTAGTCGACAAAACCGCGACCAAGTATCCGTACTCGTATCCCAGCACATCCAGCATTCTCCCCTCCGTTTACAACTCGTGGTGGAATAGCGACATGGGGGTTCCATTCCAGTACGACACAGGCAGGTACGCGTATTTCATCCACAAGGTGCAGCCTACGTTCAGCGACAATTTCAGCAAGATCTTCAAGACCCATTCGCTGAAGGTCGGCGCCAGCTACTACGTGGTCTACGACAGAGAGGCCAGCTTTGGGCAGGGCAACGGGCCTAACGGCACTATCGGATATGGTCCGGTTTATGGTCTGCCTAACTCTGCGTTTGGATTGGATACGGTGCTGAATTTCATGACGGACCTGTCCAGCTCGTACGCCGTTCAGCCTGTGACCGCTCCCGACTTGAAGGGGTACACCCTGGGTTTCTACGGCCAGGACGATTGGAAAGTTAACCACCGGCTCACGCTCAATCTCGGCCTGCGTGTAACTCACGACACTCCGTACACCGACGCCACCGGCGTCTTTGGCATACCGGCGTGGACCCAGGCCTGGTACAACAAGGACGTCGCTGCCGGCATCACCAATCTGCCCGGCATGCGCTGGCAAGGTCTGGATCCGTTGGGCGGAGGAATCCACACCGATCCGAGCGTTCCGCTCGCCGGCCACACCATGAATGCATTGTTCTACGCTCCGCGTTTTGGCCTTGCCTACGATGTCTTCGGCACCGGGAAGACAGTCGCTCGCGGCGGCTTCGGCGTCTATGACTATCGGGACGGACTGTCCGGCTCCGCGGGAACCAGTGAGCCGATGGGTGGCAGTTCGTGCCAAACAACGGGCTCGATGACCAACTCGTACCTATCCCAGATAACGGGGGCCACGATTACCTGCGCCGGCAGCACCAATGGCGTGACCGGCGGCACCGCGAACGATCCCAACGATCACAGCGAGCCGCTCAGCCTGACTTACAACTTCACCATTTCGCAGCAGACGATCGGCAAGACCATCCTGGAAGTCAGCTACATGGGCAGCCAGACCACCAACCTGATCAACCCGATCACCGCCAATCTCAACGCCCAGGTTCCGATCGGCGCCTTTATGAAGCCGGACCCGAACCCCGCTTCCAAAATGTACGGCCAGCTTCTGCCCCCTTCCATCATCAACGGCAGCTATGGTCAGGATTACCTGCCGTACCCGAACTACTCCGGTTTGAACTTGATCAACCATGGCGCCTGGGCGAATTACAATGCCCTCCTGCTTGCCTGGAACAAGCGGCAGGGCGCACTCACGTACAACTTGAACTATGCCTTCTCGAAGACGATGGGCATTATCAGCAACGCGATCGACCCGATCAACATCCAAAACGACTATGGCGTTTTGAGCGCGGATCGCACCCACGTGCTCAATGCGTCGTACGCTTACGAAGTGGGCAACCGCTTCAGTGGAAACCGGTTCGTGGGCGGAGCCCTGAATGGCTGGATGGTTTCCGGCATCACGGCCTTGCAAAGCGGCCCTCCGATTCAGCAGAGCTTTTCCATTGACATGGGGCTGGGCGGAACCGATGCCACCACCGACATCAAGAGCCTGAATTCGGATGGCACCACCAAGACCGACTTTGGGACCAATAACCTCAAAACCTCCAACTACCTTGGGACCCCCGACTACACGCTGTTTCCGAAGCTGACCTGCAATCCGGGCAAGGGTCTCAAGAGCGGACAATACGTTAACTCGAGCTGCTTCTCCTTGCCCACGCCGCCTCAATTTGCTACCAGCGGTGCAAATATCGGCGTGCTGACGGGCCTTGGAGGCAATGGGCAGAGCCACATGCCGTATTTCCGCGGCCCCGTGTACTTGGACAGCGATCTGGCTGCCTCCAGGACGATCAAGATTACCGAGCGCCAGAGCGCCCAGATCAAGTTCTCGGCAACCAATTTCCTCAACCATGCTCTGACTTCCTTCGACCAGAACAACGGACAAAACCTCAACCTGAATTACTCGACGGGCGCGCTACAAACTACGGGCACTGCAAACGGCGGCACATGGCTCTATGGCGTCCCCAACGAGAAGTTTGGCCGCCGCGTTCTTGAAATGAGCCTGCGCTACAGCTTCTAACCAACCGGAGCGGCCGCCCCACCGCGGCCGCTCTTCTACGAGGATCCACTTGAATCTCCCGCGGGATGGTGGATGAGCCACCCCGCATCTTTTGACATGCGCAAGCGACAGGAAATCGGGCCGCCGATGCACGAGAGAGAGAATGCAACTGCGCATCGAAATCGGTTGTGATGCGAATGCACTGCGCATCTGAGACTGCCGATTTGGAAAGATCTATGCGCGAAAATCGTTTTGGGGCAAGCGCGAACTTGCTTGTTTAGCGTCATTCCCCGCTCGTGGGGACCCTGGGTGACCTTCCAAACCCCACGAGTTCATGTATTTGCGACTGCTTGTCGATCTACAGTCACGCTGGGCTTTACGCGCCGGAGTATGCATGCCATCCGATCACCCGATAACTTCGATAACGAATGTCGCTTCAATGAGTGAAGCGAATTTTCCGAGGGGAGTCAAGGAATCCATGTTCAGTAAGTTTTCGCCTCGGTTTGCGCCCATTGCCGTCGTCTCTCTTGCTGCCCTCTTTGCCGTCCCAGTCGCTGCGCAACCACCGCCCGTCTCATCTCGGCAAATCGTTGTGAATCTCGAGGACTCGACGGGGCCTGTCGACCGCTTCTTTGACTTGTCGGTTGGCTCCGATTTTCCCGGCACGCTGATTCGCGACGACAGCCAGGCGCAACTCAAGCTGGTTGCCGACGAGCTCGGCTTTCGCTATATCCGATTTCACGCCATCTTTCACGACGCGTTGGAAACCGTGCGAATTGAAGATGGAACGCCTGTCTACAACTGGTCCAAGATCGACAAACTGTATGACGATCTACTTGCAAGTCACATCCGGCCGTTTGTCGAGCTTGGATTCACGCCGGAGGCGCTTGCTACGTCGAAGAACAGCATCTTTTATTGGAAAGGCAACACCTCCCATCCCAAGCCGGAAGGCTGGCACGACCTTGTCGATGCGTTCATCCGCCACATCGAAGCGCGGTACGGAAAAGACGAAGTGCGCACATGGTACTTCGAGGTGTGGAACGAGCCCAATCTCTCCGGTTTCTGGGAAGGCGCTGACCAGAAGGCATACTTCGAGCTCTATGATTCGACATCAAACACAATCAAGTCCATCGACCCAGCGTTGCGCGTCGGTGGACCGAGCACGGCCGGTGCGGCCTGGGTTCCCGAGTTCCTCGCCCATGTGAAGCAAAGCGGCGCGGCCGTGGACTTTGTCACCACACATACCTATGGCGTCGATTGGGGTTTTCTGGATGAAAAAGGCGAACAGGACACAAAGCTATCCCCATCGCCCGACGCCGTGGTTGGAGACGTGCGGCGCGTTCGCGAGCAAATTGCGGCTTCGGCGTTTCCAAGGCTGCCGCTCTACTTTACTGAGTGGAGCACCAGCTACACTCCACGCGATTCGGTGCATGATTCTTACATAAGTGCGCCTTACATCCTGACCAAGCTCAAGGCCAGCCAGGGATTATTGCAAGGGATGAGCTACTGGACCTACAGCGATCTGTTCGAAGAGCCGGGACCACCAACCGCGCCGTTTCAGGGAGGTTTCGGGCTCGTGAACCCACAGGGAATTCGCAAGCCTGCTTTTTTCGCTTACAAGTATTTGAACGCACTGCAGGGAGACAGCCTGGCCACGGGTGATCCGCAGGCAATGCTATCGACAAAAAATGGCAACGTCACGGCTTTGATTTGGGATTTTGAACAGCCGGACCAAAAGGTGAGCAATCGATCCTTCTTTACGAAGGTAATTCCCTCCCATCGCGCCGCTCCGGTGAAATTAAGAGTTACACACCTTGCTCAAAATGCCGCTTACAATCTGGTGCTCCATCGCGCCGGGTTTCACGCCAACGACGCCTATTCTGGTTACATCGAGATGGGCTCTCCGAAAGAACTGACATCGGCCCAGGTATCCCGCCTGACCGAGTTGACTCGAGATTTGCCGGAGACCGACACGGTACTGGACAGCGGGCCGGCAGGAACGATTGAGCTGTCGATTCCGATGAGCAGTAACGATGTTGTCCTCGTCAAGCTGGGCCGACCATGCGTCAAATGTTCAAGCATGAAGCCCTCGCCAGCCATGGAACAAGGTAAGTAGACACCGAGGGTTCGAGGCGCACCGGGACTGAACCGTTGGTGCAATGAAGTTGATCGTCGAGGGTACTCCAGTGCCTAAGCCGAGGTAGGGCGGACAAGCGTTTGGTTCGTGAAACGGCATAGGCGGAGGGGTACCCGCCGAGGGCGCGCGCTCTCCATTCTTGGCTCATAAGGGCCGATTCGTCTAAATTACAAAATTGACTGTGAATCTGGATGCTCTTATATTAAGGGGAACTCGGATGCCGGGGGGCATTTATATAAATGGATTTCTTTGCTTCAAAATTATCTGCATTGCCACCTAGAGGCCGCACATCGTCGTCAATCCTTCGTAACATTTCGAAGTTACTGTGGGAAGAGATTCTAGTTAGCATGGGTCCCCAAATCGGCTTAGCCATGCTAGGCCTCGTGTTTCTGGCGATGCCTGCGATGGCGCAGGATGTGCTGACCTGGCATTACGACAACGCACGTTCCGGGGTGCAACCCCATGAGACCGTCCTGGTGCCCGCGAACATCAACGCATCGTCCTTTGGCAAGGTATTCAGTTTTCCCATTGCCGGCGACGCGCTCGCTCAGCCCCTCTATCTTTCGCAGTATTTGATGTTGGATGGGAAGCTGCACAACGTGCTGATCGTCGCCACCGAAGAAGACTATGTGTATGCCTTCGACACGGACGGAAACAATCCTGCCGCGGGATATCTATGGCGCAGGTCACTGCTCGGTTCCGGGGAGACCTGGGTTTCCTACACAGATGTGAACGTTGTGGACATCAAGCCCAACATCGGGATCACGGGCACACCGGTGATCGACCGCGCGAGCGGCACGATTTACGTGGTAGCCAAATCGAAGACGAGCAGCGGAGCGATCACGTTTCATCAGCGCTTGCACGCGTTGAACATCGCCAATGGCGCTGAAAAGTTGAACGGGCCGACGAATATCGCGGCGACCGTGCCGGGCACGGGAGAGGGGGGAACGACTGTATCCTTCAGCCCCTTGCTGAACAACCAACGATCGGCACTTCTGCTGGCGCCAACCCCTTCGGGCGTAAGCGGATCCTCAGTGTTCATTGCCTGGGCCTCGCACGGCGACCTGGGTAACTATCACGGCTGGGTGATGGCGTACAACGCGGCTAATATCGCGCAACAGACTGCGGCCTGGTGTATCACTCCCAACGGTGCGCAAGGCGGTATCTGGATGTCCGGCGGGGGGCTTTCGTCGGACAACACGGGAAATATCTTTGTTCCTGTGGCAAACGGTATCTTCGACTCCAACATCGGCGGCAAGGACTACGGCGATACCGCCCTCCGCTTTACGCTGAGTGGTTCCCGGGCAGTTGTGGCGGACTCGTTTACCCCTCTCGATCAGCACACCCTGGATGTGGAAGACAACGACATGGGGGTCAGCGCCATGGTTCTGTTGCCGGCACAGAGCGGGCCGATTCCGCACCTGGCGGTCACCGCCGACAAGAGCGGGATGATCTACCTGATCAACCGAGACAATATGGGCGGCTACCTGACGGCACGCGATGCTTCGGTGGAGAATTTTGGAGACGGCGGGTACCCGATCCACGCTAGTTTTGCATTCTTCAACAACTCGCTGTACATAGCGCCGGACCGCGGACCGTTGCAGGCATGGGCGTTCAATCCGACCACGGGATTGTTCTCAACGTCGGCGTATTCCAAGTCCGACATCAACTTCGGCTGCGGCGGTTGCGAACCTGCCGGATCGACTCCGAGCGTCTCTGCCAATGGCACAAGCAATGGAGTTGTGTGGGCGCTGGACAACGGCTACTACTACAACGAGCCAGCGGTTTTGCATGCCTACGCGGATGGAGACATCGAGGACGAGTTGTACAACAGCAATCAGGCGGGCAACCGCGACAAGCCGGCCATCGCCACAAAATTCACGACGCCGACGATTGCATCCGGGCGGGTGTACGTTGGCGGGCGCAACGCGGTGACGGTTTACGGATTGCTCGGCACCTCAAAGACGACGGCGGCGCCCGCATTCTCGCTGGCTTCCGGACCCTACACGGGCGTGCAAATCGTCACTCTTGCTGACAGCACGCCCAATGCGGCGATCTATTGGACCTTCAACGGAACGACGCCGACCACAGCTTCGCCGCGGTACACCGGAGCGATTTATGTGGGGAACTCAGAAACTCTCAAGGCCATTGCCGTGGCACCCGGCTTAGCCGCAAGTGCGGTGACGAGTGTTATGTATTCAATTGGCACAGGGCCGACCACGACGGCAGCGCCCCAGTTTTCGCTGGCACCGGGAACTTACGCAAGCGCACAGACGGTCACCCTCACGGATAGCACGGCGAACGCCGCGATTTACTGGACCTACAACGGTACAACCCCCACGACTGCATCGCCGCGCTACGCTGGCGCGATTTATGTTGGCAGTTCGGAGACTCTCAAGGCCATTGCCGTGGCTCCCGGACTGGCGCAGAGTGCTGTGACGAGCGCCGCCTACACGATCGGGACAGCGCCTCCTCCGCCAACTCAGGTGGAGGTACCGCTCACGTCCGAGGCGAACCTCATTGGAATTGTCTCCGATGGGACGAAGTTCACAAATGGAGGGTTGAATACCTCTGGGGGCGCCTATTCCGCCAACCTGCTTGGCCGGTCACTGAACTATGCCGGTGTGACCTACGCGATCGGGGCAGCCAACGGAAAGAACGTGATCAAAGGCGCGGCGGCGATCAAGCTGACTGCCGGGACCTACTCGACACTTCACTTGTTAGGCGTCGCTGTCATTGGAAATCAGTACACGCCGCAGGTTTTTACCGTGACCTACAGCGACGGCACGACGCAAGAATTCAGCCAACAGATCAGCGACTGGCTGACGCCGCAACACTATACGGGTGAGTTGGTCGCGCTTTCGATGGCTTATAGCGACACGGCCGCGGGCGGGAGAACCGCCGGTACCTACTACCTCTACCATTATGCGTTTGCGCTTAACAGCGCCAAGACGGTGGCCAGTTTGACGACGCCCTCCAACCCGGAAGTCATCCTGGTGGCCGCCACACTTGCCAAGTAGAGCGGGAAGCCCGAAATCCGCCCAGTCGGCCGTGGGCCGGCGGCGGAACTTCGGACTTTGTCTGTGTAAGTAACTTTAAAATAAATTACTTACCCATGTGGCGAAGACGAGCAAGATGAAACTCGGAAAAATTAACTAAACCGCAGCAACTAAATGATTAGTTATGCGTCCAACGGAGTGAAGACGGGTGAGGCTTCAGTTGGACCTGTCTGGATTGGGACTGCAAACGATGCCGCCAAAGAGATCCATCACGCTGACCCCTGCCGAATTGCGTCTCATGCGCGTTCTTTGGAATCGCGGGGAATCAACCGTGGCGGAGATGGTGTCCGCCACGATGAACGAAGGGGAGTTGGCATACACCTCTGTTCTCACCACCATCCGGGTTCTGGAGACCAAGGGGTTTGTGAGCCATCGCCAGGAGGGGCGGGCGTTTCTCTACAGTTCGTGCGTCGGGGAGCAAGAGGCGGGGCGCTCGGAGGTGCGGCATGTGCTGCAACGGTTCTTTGGGAACTCGCGGGAGCGGCTGTTGCTGATGCTGCTTGGCGACGAAGAGATCGGCCCCGAGGAGCTCAAGCGGCTCAAAGAGGCGATCGCGCTGACGCCCGAAGATGCAGAGGAGTCTCGCCCATGACGGCCTTCATGCACTTCGGCTCGGTCGATGCTCCCCTGGGCGCGGCTACGCCCGTGGCGGCTGCCGCGGTGAGCGCGCTGATTTCGGCTGCTTGGCAAGGCGCGGTTCTGGCGGCCGGTGTGGCGTTGGCGCTGCGCTT
>Ga0302320_10000902_pt1 | contig 70770 bp, 61 predicted proteins | sample Bog_T0_3_FD_202130 | JGI IMG/M metagenome (GOLD analysis project Ga0302320, IMG submission 202130) | Peat permafrost microbial communities from Stordalen Mire near Abisko, Sweden - Bog_T0_3 | ecosystem: Environmental > Terrestrial > Soil > Wetlands > Peat | place: Sweden: Abisko, Stordalen Mire... | reverse complement strand
CTTCGTTGTCGCCCTTGACCTTGGAATCACCAAAGCCTTCGGGCTCCGTCTCGTCTGGCCCGATTTTCCCTCGCAACGCTACCCCCTCGGAATTAGATGACAGGCCCTAGTGTGCAGCCCGTCACATCGAGTACTGGTTCCGGAATGACAAACTTGCTATGAGGAACTTTCCGCTTTCAACAGGAGAATCGATGAGTTTTCATCTGATTTTCGTTGACGGCGGTGTTACCATCATGGGTTTGGTGGAATTGCCTTTTGGGCGCATTTCAAACGCCGAACTGTTGAAGTTCAACACCACACAGCTTCACCGATCACGAAGGAGAATACACATGGCAGTTAAGGTTGGTATCAATGGCTTCGGCCGCATTGGCCGCAACGTTTTTCGCGCCGCTCTTGGCAATCCCGACATTGAATTTGTTGCCGTCAACGACTTGACCAGCCCGGCCACCCTGGCCCATTTGCTCAAGTACGATTCGATCCTGGGCAACCTCAAGAACGAAGTCGTCGCCGGTGAAGACTTCATCGCGGTCGATGGCAAGAAGATCAAGGTCTACGCCGAGCGCGACCCCGCCAAGCTCAACTGGGCTGAAGTCGGCGCGCAAATCGTCGTCGAATCCACCGGTTTCTTTACCGATGGCAACAAGGCCAAGGCGCATCTTGGCGCGACCGTGAAGAAGGTCATCATCTCCGCCCCCGCCAGCAACGAAGACATCACCCTGGTGCTGGGCGTCAATCAGGACAAGTACGACGCAGCTAAGCACAACATCATCTCCAACGCCAGCTGTACCACCAACTGCCTGGCTCCTGTGGTCAAGGTGATCCTGGAGACGACCGGACTGGTTAGCGGCATCATGACCACCATCCACAGCTACACCAACGATCAGGTCATCCTGGACACGCCGCACAAGGATCTGCGCCGCGCCCGCGCCGCGGCCCTGAGCATGATTCCCAGCTCCACCGGCGCCGCCAAGGCCCTCAAGCTGGTCATCCCGGAGACCTCCGGTAAGCTGGACGGCTTTGCCATCCGCGTCCCCACACCCAACGTGTCCATCGTCGATCTGACCTACATCGCCGAGAAGCCCACCACCGCCGAAGCTCTGAACGCCGCCTTCACGGCAGCCGCCAAGGGTGAACTCAAGGGAATTCTGGGCGTTGACTCCAACCTGCTGGTCAGCTCCGACTACAAGGGCAACGCGCTCTCTTCGATCGTCGATCTTCCGCTGACCAAGGTTGTCGGAAACAGCGTTAAAGTGCTGAGCTGGTACGACAACGAGTGGGGCTACTCCAGCCGCGTCGTCGACCTGATCGGCTTCCTTGTTTCCAAGGGTCTGTAAACCGCAGGGATCAGGGGTCAGGGATCAGCAAAAACCGATCACTGACTTTGACCTCTGATTTCTGAAACCTGATCTCTGACCTCTAAAGACCCCATGCGCCAGAACATCAGCGGCGGTTCCCCGTACGAGCCCATCATCGGCTTCTCCCGCGCCGTGCGCGTGGGGAACGCCGTTCATTTGGCAGGTACAGGTCCAGTCGGCGCGGAAGACGAAGACGCAGCCGGCCAGACCCGCCGCATCTTCGCCATCGCTCAAGAAGCCCTCGCAAAAGCCGGCGCGACCTTCAGCGATGTCATCCGCACCCGCATGTATCTCAGCCACGCCGAAGACTGGGAGGCAGTCGGCCGCGTCCATGGCGAGTTCTTCTCTACGATTCGTCCAGCGGCGACGATGGTCGTCGTGGCCGCTCTGCTCAACCCCGCCTGGCGCATTGAAATCGAGATGGACGCGGTGATCGAAGCCACAGTCCCTAGTCCTTAGTCTCTTGGTCCCTGGTCCCCTGGTCCCTTTTTTCAAGTCCCTCAGAAAGGTTCTGAATCATGGCAAAGCTCTCCATCCGCGACATCGAACTGACCAACAAGCGCGTCTTCATCCGCGTCGACTTCAACGTGCCGCTCACCGAAGACGGCTCCACCATCACCGACGACACCCGCATCGTGGCCACGCTGCCCACCATCGTCTACGCGCTCAAGCACAAGGCCAAGGTCATCCTGGCCTCGCACCTCGGCCGTCCCAAGGGCAAGCCGAACCCCAAGTATTCGCTGCGCCCCGTGGTCGACCGCTTGCGCGAGCTGCTGGACAAGCAGCTGGGCGAGTCAGTGAACGTGGGTTTTGCGCCCGACTGCATCGGCGAAGTGGCCAGCGAACTGGCGCGCCAGCTCGAATCCGGCCAGGTGCTGTTGCTCGAAAACCTGCGCTACCACGCCGAAGAAGAAGCCAACGATCCAGCCTTCTCGAAGGCCCTGGCCGCGCTCGCCGAGGTCTACGTCAACGACGCCTTCGGCTCGGCGCATCGCGCCCACGCGTCCACGGAAGGCATCACCCACTTCCTCAAGCCCGCCATCGCCGGCCTGCTCATGGAAAAAGAAATTACTTATCTGGGAAAGGCTCTTGAAAGTCCAGAAAAGCCCTTCGTGGCTATCATCGGCGGCTCCAAAATCTCCGGCAAAATCGACGTGATCTCGAACCTGCTCGACAAGGTGGACACGCTGGTCATCGTGGGTGGCATGGCTTACACCTTCCAGCGCGCGCTGGGTGTGACGACCGGCAAGAGCCTGGTTGAAGAAGACAAGATCGACATGGCCAAAGCCGCGCTCGACAAGGCCAAAGCCAAGGGCGTGAACCTGCTGCTGCCCGTTGACAATATTCTTGCCGACAGCTTTTCTCCCGACGCCAAAACCCAGCCGTGGGACACCTCCGTCAACTTCCCTGCCGACTGGCAGGGACTGGACATCGGCCCCAAGTCCATCGCGGCGATTGAAGAGGTGGTCTCGACCGCTCGCACCATTGTCTGGAACGGGCCGGCCGGCGTCTTCGAGTTTCCCAAATTCGCCGTAGGCACCAACGCCATCGCCCACGCCGTCGCAGCCAACAAGGCCGCCATCTCCATCATCGGCGGCGGCGACTCGGTGAGCGCCATCAACCAAGCCGGCGTAGCCGACCAGATCACCCACATCAGCACCGGCGGCGGCGCTTCATTGGAGTTCCTCGAGGGAAAGAAGCTGCCCGGCGTAGAAGCGCTGACGGACAAATAGAATCATGGGGCGGACGACACGAAACGCTCGCCCTTGGATTCTAAGATGGGAAGGACTTAATGGTCGGTCCCGCTCTTCTGCTTACGATCGTTGCGCTCGCAATTTGGGCCACCTACGGCGCCGCGCGCTTATTTCCGTCGTTACGCAATCGCACCTGCAAGACCATCGCCATCGTCTGCCCAATCCTGATCACGCTGCTGGTATGCTATCCAGTGCATGACCCCCTTCGTCTCCTCGGAGGGCCGATCCAGATGCTCTCCGGGACATGGGGGAAAGAACTGCTGGGTATTTTTCTCGGGCTTTGGGCGCTGTTCACTTTTCCAACAATCATGCTGATTTTCTTGGCAGGCAGCCTCCGCATGTCCCTAGTAGATCAAGACCAGCGCAGATAGCCCCATCAGCTCCGGTCTAAACTCCTGCGTCCATCCCCACAAAGTTCCCGTGCTTGGCGAGCGTCAGCAGCGCTTCATCCGCAGTGACAAGCGTCGCGCCCAGATGCCGCGCCGTGGCCACCAGAATCCGGTCCGCCGGGTCGGCGTGCATCTCAAATGGCAAACGCGTGCTGGCCACCGCAATCTCCGGCTCCAGCGGCGCCAGTGTCACACCTGGCAATGCAAGCGCATCCCGAACCCACTGCATCACTTCAGCGCCAAGTTTCAGCCGTCCCTTGTTTACAAGCAGTCCGATCTCCCACGGGGTGATCGCGGAGACATACAGGCGACTTTGCCGAGCGGAGGCATCCATTGAGACACGGGACCGGCTGCCAATCGATCCACATCCCTCCACGAGCCACAAAAGAACATGCGTATCGATCAGCAGGCGCGCAGGGAGTTCCTGCTCCTGCGATCCGCTCACTTCATTGCCTCCCACTCGACGTCGATGGGAGAAATAATGTCATCCATGTAGAGAACACTGCCCTTCATCGACCCGAACAGAGACTCTTCCGCTGGTGCAGGGACGAGTTGTGCCACCGGCTTGCCGTGTTTGGTGATGGTCAACGGCTGGCGGTCTTTGGCGACTTTATCCATTAATTTCAAACACTTGGCCTTGAACTCCCCTGCCGGAATTGTGGCTGTCATCGAATCCCCCTCATAGTCACTGACTATGGTCATATTGTAGCTCAATTTCCCAAACCGCGCCCTGCAGTGGCAATCCCGAACCCAGCAAGAATAGCCGCTGGGTCAATCCAGCGACGGGAATTAAACTCAATGACTGGGAGAATCTATCCCTCTCGGAGGAGAAAAACCGTGCCCTACTTCACCCGCGTCCTTTCCAAGCAGGACGAGTTCCCTTCCTTCGAAGAGCTTGCCGATTTTGTCCGCGGCGGGTTTCCGCACTACAAGCTGACAGTCGAGAGCGGCGAGGAAGAAGAGTGGGAGTCACTCCTGCTCTGCGGCGACGACCAGGTCGAGGTTGCGGTCGTCGAGCGCAACCCGGTCGAGATCGGTTCAGTGGGCCAAGACGAGATCGCCGAATTCCTCGACGAACTCCAGGACTGCAAGCCGGAGAGCGGCGTCGAGTGGCTCACTGAATACCTGGCCGAAGTGAAGACGGTCTATGCCTTCCAGCACCTGCAGGGGTCGGAGACCGAAGAGGGCGGCAACGTGCTCCACGCGCTGCGCTCGCATCTGTGGGAGCGCGGTGACGCCATCATCCAGGCCGACAACGAGGGGTTCACCAACGAGGAGGGCTTCCACATCGTATGGCAGTTCTCTGACTCGGTCTCCGGTCCGTGGAACATGGGCGTCTGGAAGGACGATCTGTGGCACCACTTCAAGATGGACCTGGGCGACCCCGAACATCGCGCCGCCTTCCTCGCCGGCGAGGTGCCAGACGACCTGACAGCGGTGCGCAATACCGGCTCGCGGGAGTAGCGGCTCACCCCTCGCCGTTCCCGAAACGGCCTGTGGCGTCCGCCCCGATTGTGCGCACCGTCACTCCCGGCCTCAATCCGATCCACTAGAATCAGGCAGAGGAGTTTGATAAAAATGCCGCGTAAAGCACTGATTGCCGCCAACTGGAAAATGTACAAGACGCCTTCGGAGGCGAAGGCCTTTGTGGATGCCTTTTTGCCGCTCGTTGCCGGCCACGACCGCGACGAGATTGCCCTGTTTCCCTCGCCCGTTCTGCTGCCTGCCGTGGTTGCCGCCGCCAAATACTCGAACGTGCAAGTGGGCTGCCAGAACATCCACTTCGCCGAAGAAGGCGCTTACACGGGCGAGACTTCAGTGGGCCAACTCAAAGCCGTGGGCGGAACGCACACCCTCATCGGCCACTCCGAACGCCGGCAGTACTTTGCCGAGACCGACGAGATTGTCAACAAGAAGCTGCACACCGCTCTCAAGCACGGCCTGGTCCCCATCGTCTGCGTGGGCGAAGTGCTGGCCGAGCGCGAAGCCGGACAGACCGAAACCGTGCTTAAGACCCAGATCGCCGGCGCGTTCGCCGGCATCACGGCTGAGGCCGCGGGGCCGATCGTGATTGCTTACGAGCCGGTATGGGCCATCGGCACGGGCAAGACCGCCACGCCGGAGATCGCTGTGGAAGCGCACAAGATCATCCGTGCGGAGGTGGCCAAACTGCTAGGCGCGGATGTGGCTGCGGCCATCCGCATCCTTTACGGCGGCAGCGTCAAACCGGACAACGCCACCAGCCTCATCGGTCAGGAAGAAATTGACGGCGCTCTGGTCGGCGGCGCCAGCCTCAAGCCCGATTCCTTCGCCGCCATCGTCAAGTACTAAACCGTCCTCAAACTGGGTGCCCCAGGTCCCGCTTTTGGGACCTGGGAGCTACGCCCCAACGAACCGGCGGTCGCGGCTCACGCGGTTAGCATAGGAGTGAGCTCATGCCGCGCAAGAAATCACAATCCAGGCCCGTCCCGCCGCTCTCCTCTTCCGCCTTCGAGCAGGCGTGGAGCAGCGCACGTGCGCCGCAAGTGCCGCCGGCCACGGTCAGCGGCCGATGGCTGCTCATCGCGGCCGGTCTGGCTATTGTTGCGGCCGCGGCTTGTGCCTGGCTCACGCTCTGTCTTCTTTTTTGGCAGGGCAGTTGGCAACTGCTTTACCACCCCACGGCAACCGTCGCGCGGACACCGGCCAGCGTGGGCGTGGCCTTCGATGCTGTTGGCTTTGCCTCGACTGAGGCTGGTGAGCCGCGCCTCAAGGGCTGGTGGATTCCGGCTGCGCCCGATGCGCATTACAGCCGATACACCGTGCTCTATCTGCACGGCCAAACCGGCAACCTGGGCGACGCGGTGGACTCGCTGGCCGCGCTGCACGCGGTGGGCGTCAACATTCTGGCCTTCGATTATCGCGGCTACGGACAGAGCCTCTTCGCGCGTCCCAGCGAGCAGCGCTGGCGCGAGGACGCCGACTGGGCCATCCAATACCTGACCGCAACCCGCCACGTGCCCGCCGGCTTCATTCTTCTAGACGGCTCCGCGCTGGGCGCAAACCTGGCTCTCGAAGTGGCCGCAGCGCATCCGGAGCTGGCTGGAGTGGTGCTCGACGAGCCGCTCGACTCGCCGGCCATTGCCATCTTCAGCGACCCTCGCGCAAAGTTGGTTCCGGCTCGCTGGCTTTTCAAGGACCGCTTCGACGAAAGAGCCGCGGCGCTTGCATTGCTCATTCCATCGTTGTGGCTTCTCCGGGGTTCGACCCAAAGAAGAGGGAACGCGTCTGAATATCCTGAGGCGCTGCAAGCAACTTCTTCCCGATACATGGTCGGCTGGGTTGATTCCTCGCATCCTGAGGATAAGGGCCTGCTGTGGCGCTGGCTCGACGACCTTCCCCGTAATCCGCGCAACCCATGAAGCCCGCCGCAGCAGTTCCCCTCCCCTGCTGACGAGCAGCCTATCCGTCTCACCTCGGCATATCCCGATGCACGACCTTCACCTGGTAGCCGGCCTTCTTCAAGCGCTTGCCCATCTCTTCGGCCATCATCACGCTGCGGTGCTGGCCGCCGGTGCAGCCGAAGGCGATGGTCAAATAGCTCTTGCCCTCGCTCACATAGTGCGGCAGCAGGTAAAGCATCAGCTCCGTCACCTTGGCCAGAAACTCGCGGGTCTGCGAGAACTTGCGCACATACGCGGCCACTTTCGGGTCCTGCCCGGTGAGCTTGCGAAACTCCGGGACGAAGTGCGGGTTGGGCAGGAAGCGCACATCGAACACCATGTCCGCATCCAGCGGCACACCGTTCTTGAAGCCGAAGCTCAGGCAGGAGACCAGCAGGTGGGTGCGCTTTTCCTCGCGGCCAAACCGCTCCAGGATATGCGCCCGCAGCTGGTGCACATTGAAGTTGGAGGTGTCGATCAGCGTATCGGCCACGTTGCGAATCGGATCGAGCAATTGCCGCTCTTCGACAATGGAGCGCGAGACCGTCTCCGACTTGCCTAGCGGATGAGGCCGCCGCGTCTCCGAGTAGCGCCGCACCAACACCACGTCTTGAGCGTCGAGAAAGACAACGCGCGTGGGCAGCAGCTTGCGCACGCCAATCAGGATTTCAGGAAGCCTATCGAGCGTCGACCCCTCGCGCACATCCACAACAATGGCGGCCTGCCGCACTTCAGCGGATTTTTCCACCAGCTCAGCAAACTCGAGCAACAGTTCGAGCGGCAGATTGTCGACCGCGTGATAGCCCAGATCTTCAAAGGCCCTCAGGGCTGAGGCCTTGCCCGAGCCGGAAATACCCGTCACGATGACGAGCTCTTTTGCAGGCGTGTTGGGATGACTGGCTCGCTTGGCGGCCACTCGCGGCTTGGTGGCCGGTTTTTGGGGCGTCATGTGCACCATCGTACACCGGCGCACGCGGCTCAGGCACCCGCAGCCAGCGCCCAGCAGCCTTGGCCGGCAAGCTTGGTGGCGCGCGCCGGCTCCAAGGCATAGGAAAACAGGTGGCCCTGACCCAGTTCGCAACCCATCTGGTTGAGCGCCTCCAACTGCTCCGGCGTCTCGATGCCCTGCGCTACAACCTGCATTCCCAGGGAGCGGCCGAGGTGAATCAGCGACTCCAGCACCGCTGCCGGACGGCCGTGCGAGGTCGCGGCCGCGGCCATTTTTGGCGAGATTTTCACAACATCGATGGGCAGTTGCGCGAGATGGCTGAGCGGCGCAAACCGGGCGCCAAAGTTGTCCACCGCGATGCGCACCTTGCACTCGGCCATGCGTTTGAGCGTGGCCGCCGCGGCCTCCGGATTCAGGTTCAGCGTGGTCTCCGCGATCTCGAACAGAAGCCGAGCCGGATCAACCGCATTGGCGGCCAGGGACTTTCTCAGTTGCGCCACCATCTCCGGATGGTAGAACTGCCGCTCGGTCAAGTTGAGCGTGAGGGTGAGCTGCTGTTCGCAGACTCCATCAGACCAGTTGCGCAGCTGCCGGCACACTGCATCCATGGTCTCGCGGCCCAGCGTTACGGACAGGCCCGTATCCTCGGCCACGCGCAGCAGCTCGCGGAAGCTGTCCACCTTGCCATCGTGACGGCGCAGGCGCAGCAGCGACTCAAAGCCTTCCAGCTTCCCAGTCCTCAATTGATAGATGGGCTGATACCAGATCTCGAACTGCCGCTTTTCGAGCACCCGGCGCAGCTCCCGCTCCGGGTCCTGGTCCTTGATGCGCGAGGGCAGTTCCATCTGCCGCTCGAATACCTGAACAATGCCGCCGCCATCCAGCTGGGCACGGTTCAAGGCAAAGTCCGCATCCCTCACCAGCCGGTCGGCGCTCAGGTGCTCTGGACCGGCCATGGCCGCGCCCATGCTGGCGCTTACCCGCACCAGGCTTCCAAACACATCGAACGGCCGCTCCATCAGGCGCAGAATGCGGCCGGCCAGCGATTGCAGATCAGCGAGGTCGAGAAGGTTTTCCGCCAGCACGCCGAACCTATCGCCACTGAGGCGAGACGCCGAGTCCTCCGGGCGCAGCGAGGTGCGTAGCCGCTCGGCCACTGCCTGCAGCAGCCCGTCTCCCACGGCGTGGCCCAGCACGTCTTTGATCTCTTTGAAGCGGTCCAGATCAAGCAGCAGCACGCCGCAGTTCTGATCGCGTCGTCGTGTGCGGCGCTTCAGCGCCAGCGTCAGCCGGTCATGGAACAGCGCGCGATTGGGCAGCCCGGTCAGCACATCGAACAGCGCATCGTGCACGACCTGCGCCTCGGCTTCCTTGCGCTCGCCGATGTCGCGGAAGCTCTGCACGTAACCCACGCTGGCGCCGTCGACGCGCAGCGGCGCGCCCACCATGGCCACATCGATCAGCTCGCCAGACTTGTTCATCCGCACCGTGTCCACCGTGACCCGGCCCTTTTGGTCCACTTCTCTTTCCAGCATGGCCAGTTCGTGCTGGCGTGTCTCCGGAACAATCAGTTCGCGAAGGCTGCCGCCGCTGGCTTCCTCCGCCGTGTAGCCGAACATCTGCGTAAAAGCCGGGTTGGTATAGAGCACATGCTTGCCGTGCACAATCACCACCGCTTCGGGAATGCTGGCCAGCACGTCTTCCATCAGGCGCGACTTGGGCGCCTTGACCCGTCCGCTGGGATGGGCCACAATGATGGCTTCGCGCAACTCGGCGTTCAACAGGCTATAGGTGCCTTCCACCGCCAGCAGCCGTCCACTGCGCGCCGGCATCGTGGCATGGAACGGGCTTCCACAGCGCGTGCCAATCAGGTGCGTCTGCGGCTCAGCGGTGCCGGGGAACAGGCCCCACAGCACGTCTTCCACCGGGCGCTCAACCCAATCGCCCTCGGCGATGCCGAGCATCTGCCGCGCTTCGGCGTTGGCGAACACCACCTTGCCAGCGCGTTCAAGGAACACCAGCAGGGGCAGCGCATCAAGAATCTCGCGCTGCTGCGTGGAATCGGAATTTTTCGGAAGGTTCAAGTTCGTTGTCCCGTTTGGCCCCGCCGTGTTGCCCGCCTGTGTCTTTTCCGGGTTCGGTGCAGTCGCGGCTCTCCAGATTGGTGTCGCCATACTTGAAATCCTAAGCGCGGATTCCCCCGTTCCCAATCCCCTAAACTGGGTATCCGGTGCTACCAAAGTCTGTGCTATGTGCTGCTTTACGACACTGGAGCTTTGTAGAGTGCCGCCCTGAACGTGCACGGCTTCGCAGCCCGCAGGAATGCCCTCACGACAGCGATTCAGACAGTCTTGTAAAAGGCCATGGCTTCACAGCATGCGGTAAAAAATCACCAGGAGCGCATGGCATTGGAGCAGGGCACGACCTCAACAGCCAGCCCTGATCGAAGTCGAATGATGCCGTAAACGCAATATAATCAACGCGAACTTTACGGCATCATTCGATTCTTTTCTGCAACAAGAAGCAAGCATGCCTGTAGTCCTAGGCAACCTCAACCAGCTCCATCTGCCCGTCGCGCCGCCGATGCAGCACGAACATCTCCCCCGCGGGGTTGTGGAAGATCAACAGATCGCGGTCGCGAAACTCGGCGTCTTTCACCGCCTCCTCAATCGTCATGGGCTTCATGGAGATGGCCTCGCTGCTCTTGAGGATGTGTGGCTCAACCACGGTGGGCCGATTGGGAAACGAGTGCACGGCGATGGAGGTGCGTGCCTTGGCGCGTGTCGCTTTGCCATCCGCCGCCTCAGCTGGCGGCTGGCTGGCCCGCGACTTGGTCCGCGAGACCGGCGGCGCGGTCATCACCTTTTCTTCCTTGGGCAGCCGTTTGCTTTCGAGCCTCCGGTCCCTGTAACGGCGTGCCTGATTCACAGCGTGCTCAATGGCCTCTCTCAACGCCGCATCCAGCGTGTCGGCCTTGCCGGTTGCGGCGATGGTCTGCAAGCGGAACTGAACGGTCAACTCAACAATCTGCAAATGCCGCTGCGCTCCAAAAGTAATGCTGGCCCGCGCTGTCTTGCCCAGGATACGGGCTACGCGTTCCATCCCCTCCTCGGCCTGCGTGCGCAGCGCCTTGGAGATCTTTACCTGTCTGGCGGTGAACTCCACTTCCATGGTCAGCCTCCGCTTCTTGTTTTTCCAGCACGGCTTGCGGCTGGTGGGTGGGATTCGTTCTGCGCGGCTCCTGGAGCAGCGCGCCGCACATGGCCGGTCGCCCTCACCCGAAAACCGGATCACGAGACCGGCCTTCACAATTCGAATGAGAGACAGGTCAGTATATGCCCGCCCTCCGCCGGATGAGAAAATTCCGCGGCGGGCTGCCTATGAATCGCGATAGCCGGACTTCAAAAGCGGAAGCGCAGCCCGAAGCAGGCCGGCGAGTCCAGGCATTGGATCTCGTTCTACAGGAAGGTTGGATGCGGCTGCGCGATATACGTGTCTCAGCGGGCGTCCTCCACGGCAACCTCTGAGGCATGTGTCGAGAAGTGGTAGTTGCCGGAGCCGAGGCGCAGCTGCAATCCGCCGCCTGTCGAGTCGGCATGGAGCACGCCGGCGGCGCTGCCTGCATCCTTGCCGCTCTCCAGCCAGCCGTCCGCATTGGGCAGCGTGAGCACGGCCTGGGCGCCGGCCGGTACGCTGGCTTCCACGCTCAAGTCGGAGCCCGACCGATGCCATGCGATGCGCACCTCGCCCATGGCCGACCGGTACGATGCCGACGCGGCGTTGACTCCGCGCACCAGCGTTGGCTTCAGCTCGATCGCCTCCTCCGGCTTGCGCGCCATGTCGATCTGCAGCCCGGCCAGCCCGCGATAAAACCACTCCTCCCCGTGCCCCAGCATGAAATGGTTCTGTGAACTGTCGGGATTAGTATCCCAGGCCTCGGTCAGCGTGGTGGCTCCGCGTGCCAGCTGGTAGCCGTAGCTGGGTGAGTCGGTGCGCGACAGCATGGCAGCCAGCACCTCCGAGCGTCCATAATCGGTCAGCGCGCGCACCACGTAATGGAAGCCGATATCTCCCGCCGTCACGTGGTCTCCGTGCGCGTGGATGTCGGTGACCAGGTTTTCAAGCACAGCCCCTTCGTGCCCGGCGGGCACCAGGTGCAGAGCCAAAGCCAGCGCATTGGCAGTCTGGCTGCCGCGGTCGTACTGGTTGGTTTCGAGATGGAAGAGCTTGGCGTTGAAGGCTTCCCTCACCTGAGCCGCCTGCCCGGCATAGGCCGCTGCGTCACCGCCATGGCCGAGCAGCGTGGCGATCTGCTCAAGAGCCTGGAGATCCTCATAGTAAGTGCCGGTAGCCGTGACTAACTTGGAGGTAAGTTGCGACTCACCTGGTGGATCAGGACCGATGTCGTACCAGTCGCCAAGACCATAGTCGAGCAGTCCTCCATTGGAGCGGCCGCCAAGATAGGCGGCGTAACGTTTCATCCCCTCATAACTCGCATACAGAGGGCGCTCATCCCCAGTTAACTGGTAGAGAGCCCACGGGCTCAGGATCACCGCGCTGCCCCACTCCGGCGAGTCGCGGAAGGCTGTGTTGTGCCCCTTGCTGTCGACAAAGGCAACGTACTCCGGCGCGATGGCCGGAACAAGGCCGTCGGGGAGTTGCGAGTCGCTCATGTCGGCGCTCATTTTTTCGTAGAGACCACTGGCGTTGTAGTTGAGCAGAATGGTAAACGCATTCAGATACGTCTGCTCCAGCCAGCCGAGCTTTTCGCGCGAGGGGCAATCGGTCACCACACTGGCCAGGTTGCTGAGAACCGCGCGGTCGATGAGTGTGTGAATGCGATTGAAGAGTTCATCTGAGCTGGTGAATCGCCCCGCCTCCTCAGCCCGCGCATGCACGAATTCCCCTCTCAGAGAGAGAACTTGCGGCGACAATCCACCCTTTTCGGCAGGCTCCACGCTGACTTCAACATAACGGAAGCTGTAATAAGTGAAACGTGGATGCCATGACTCCGGCAGCGCACCGCCGCGCAAGGTGTAGTTGAATAGAACCGGATTGTCCGGTGCTGCGTTGGCGCTGTGCTGGGTTACGTTGCCGCCGCTGTCGAGTAGTTCTCCGGCACGCAAGCGCACCTTTGACCCGGCAGATCCTTGCACAGTGATTGCCGGCCACCCGCTCATGTTCTGGCCCAGGTCAAAGACTGCAACATCGGAACGGGGATGGGTAACACGTACCGTCTGATAGGTCTGCGCGATGACCAGCGGAGCGGACTCCCCGGCCGCCAAAGCGCCACCAGGTCCCTTGACCTCCAGGGCAGGCTTCCATCCCTCGGCGGGAAAGCCAGACTTGTCCCACTTTTCCGGCAGAGCACCGGCCTCGAAGTCTTCACCGGCGTAAGTGGAAGAATAAGTCACCGGGCCAGGATGAGTTAGCCATGAGTTATCGGATACCAGGCGGTCCGAGCTGCCGTCCGCATAAGTAACTTCAAGCTGTAAAATGAGCTTGGACTGGCCATAACTGCCGATGAACTTGGTGTAGTGTCCCTTCACGCCTTCTACGTTGTACATGCCGTTACCCAGGAGCACGCCGAAGGCATTGGCGCCCTGCCGCAGCAGCCGGCGCACATCGTAGGTGTCATAGGAGACCGTCTTGCGATAGTCGGTCCAGCCGGGGTTGAGCACAGTATCTGTCACCGCGGCGCCGTTGAGGCGGACCTCATACTGGCCTAGGCCGCTGACAAACAGCAGCGCGCTCGATACCGGACCGCGCAGAGAAAAATCGCGGCGAAAGACGGGCAGTGGCGGGGGCAGCGTGGCGCGCAGCTCGCCCCGGTTCTCAAGGGCCAGTTGCGACGGCGCGCGGTCCGGCTCGGCTGCAATCCACTTGGCGCTCCAGTTCGCGGCGGCCAGCAGCGCAGTGGTAAAACGGGCCGGGGCGCTCCACGGCCCGGGCGACGTGCCGCCATCCCAAACCTGCGCCTGCCAATAATAAGTCGTGTGCGGCTGCAACGGAGCGCCCGCATACGCGAGCTGCCAGAACACAGGTGAGGCGATTTCGCCGCTGTCCCACAGATCTCCCACGTGCTGCGCGAGGCGCTCGAGCGAACTGGCCACCAGGATGCGGTATTTGCTTTCAACAAGATTGCGCGCCGCGACCGGGGAGGCTTCAAGATTCCAGCCGAAGACTGGCTTCGCCGTGCCGATGCCGACCGGGTCCACGCGCATCTCCGTTGTCAGGTGGATTGGGGTCAGGCGGACCGGTGCAAGCTCCGCACTCTGCGCGCATGCCGCGCCCATCTGCATCAACAGCAACAAACTTCCCGCAAGAGCGATTCGAAGTCGCACGTTCTCTCCTCGGGCTTCGCCTTCCCGTCGCCGCGAGCGATGAAAGGCAAGCCCAGGCTAGCGTAAACGAAGCAGGGAGAATGCGTCCAAGACATAGGGCTCGCGATTGGACCTTCGCAAAGCCGCCTTCCCAATCGAAGCCGGGTTTGAGGTTCCCTATGCGTCGCGGCTGCGGCGCTGGTGCGTGGAGGGAATGCTCATGTCCTCACGGTACTTGGCCACGGTGCGACGGGTTAGCTGGATGCCCTGTGCCTGAAGCAACGCGGCCAACTGGTCGTCGGTGAGCGGATGGCGGGGATCTTCGTCTTCGATCAGCTTCTTCACCTTGCGCTTGAGCACCAGCAGTGGAGTGTCCGCGCCTTCCGGGCCGTTCGAGCCTTCCGAAAAGAAGAAGCGCAGCTCGATTACGCCCTGCGGTGTGTGCGCATATTTGTTGGCCACGGCACGGCTCACCGTGGAGGGGTGAACGCCGATCTCTTCCGCCACTTCCTTGATCATCATGGGCCGCAGCGCCTCAACGCCATGATCGAGAAAGTCCTTCTGGCGGCGGACGATCACTTCACAGGTGCGCAGAATTGTGCTCTTGCGCTGCGCGATGTTGCGCATCAACTGCATGGCGGAGCGGAAGCGCTCCTTGACGTAATCCTTAACCTCTTTGTCGGTGTTTTCGGCCACCAGCATGCGGCGGTAGCGGGAGCTGAGCCGAAGGCTGGGCAGGTCTTCTTCGTTCATGGCCACTTCCCATTCCGCGCCCCGCTTGACGAAGACCACGTCGGGCTCAATGAGCCGGGTCTGCTCGCGGTTGTACTGGCGACCGGGGCGGGGGTCCAGGGTGCGGATAAACTCGATGCCGGCGTGGGCCTCGGCAGGGGTAATCTGGGCTGCACGCGCCAGGTCCTTGACGTCGCGCTTCTGCAACAGGGCCAGGTGACGGTCCACAATCAGGCCGGCGACTTCCATGCTGCGCCGACGCTCCTCAAGCCGTGCGTCCGCTTCGGCGCGGAAACTGCGATGGGGGTCGCCGTCCGGGCCGGAATCGGGCTCTTCGCCGGGCGCCTCACCCGGGCGGGCATACAAATGCACAAACTCCTGCTGCTGGGCCGCAATCTGGATCAGCAGGCAATCGCGCAGGTCGCGGGCCCCCACTCCGGCCGGATCAAGGTGCTGCACCAGGTCGATGGCGCGGCGAACCAGATCGAGAGCCGCTTCAGGCTCCAGAACGGCAACGGGTCTTCCATTTTGGTGCTCCGCAGCCAGGTGCAGCGCCGCGGCCAGTTCTCCCTCATCGGCGGCCAGGTAGCCGTCCTCATCCAGGTTGCCGATCACATACTCGGCCGCCTGGTGCAGCCCGGGCTCGATGGTCAGAGCTCCCAGTTGCCACGCCAGGTGATCGGACAGGCTCGTAGGTTGGGAGAGAAAGTGCTCAAACGAGGGCTTTTCGCTATCTTCATATTCCGGCTGTGTGCGGTAGCCGGGGTCAAGATAGTCCTGAAAGTACGATCCGAAATCAACTTCTTCAAAAGAGTCCTTGGGCGGAGCCGCCGCCTCCTGGACGACCCCGGGATCGGGTCGATCCAGCAGTTCCATCCGTTCCAGCCGCTCCTGGCGCTCCTGGCGGCCGGCCACCTCATCCAGCATGGGAACCGATTCGTCAATTTCCTCCAGGACGGGATTCTCCACCATCTCGGCATCAATCATCTCCTTCAGTTCCAACTTGTTCAGAGCAAGAACGCTCACCATCTGCATCAGGCCTGGGGTAAGGACCTGGCGTTGCGACACCTTGAGCGTCATTTTTGGTTGCAGCAGCGCCATAGAGTGAACGTTTTCCCTGTGCGTGTTCTTAGTGTCAGTGTAATCGTGTCAGAAAACCGGCTGTGGTCAAAATACCCCACATTGACCGCGCCGTGCCAGATTAGGCAACGGACAATTTGGGAATTGACAGGTGGACTTTGGTGCAGGACGACGCCCGCCTGAGGTATTGACAAAATCTGTTTCCGTGTTCCACCGCGCCGCCTCATCAGCCCAGCGAAAATCCTTCACCCAGATAGAGGCGCCGCACGTCTGGATTGTTGCCCAATTCATGAGGCGTTCCTGCAAAAATGATGCGTCCTTCGGCAATGATGTAAGCCCGATCGGTCACGCTCAGCGTCTCCCGAACGTTGTGGTCGGTGATGAGAATACCGATGCCGCCGGCCTTCAGGTCGAAGATGATTTTCTGCAGTTCGAGAACCGCAATCGGGTCAATGCCGCTGAACGGCTCGTCGAGCAAAATGAAGTTCGGCTGGATGCAAAGACAGCGCGCAATCTCCACCCTGCGCCGTTCTCCGCCAGAAAGCGCGTAGCCCCGGGTGGTCCGCACGTGGCCAAGATTGAGCTGATGGATCAGCCGCTCGGTCCGGGTGCGGCGCTCCTTGCTGCCCAGCGGCTGCGCTTCGAGCACCGCCATAATGTTCTCTTCCACCGTGAGTTTGCGAAAGACCGAGGGCTCCTGGGGCAGATAGCTGATGTGGAAGTTGCGCGCGCGCAGGTACATGGGCACTCTGGTAATGTCCGTCTCGTCCACCAGCACGCGGCCGGCCTCCGGCTGCACCAGGCCCACGATCATATAAAAACTGGTGGTCTTGCCGGCGCCATTCGGTCCCAGCAGGCCCACCACTTCCCCACGCGAGATGCGCAGGTCCACGCCGCGCACCACCTGGCGTCCCTTGTAGCTCTTGCCGATTCCCTCAGCGATCAGTGTTTCCATCTAGATTTGAGTTCCAGTCCACCCGCTCACGAGCAATGCGGTCCTCCTGAAGTTTAGTCTCCCGCAGCGAGCCGGGGACGCCTCGTACCGGCCTGTCAGGAGCCTCCGGCTGCCGCGGCTCCTGTGGCCTTGCGTGGTCTGCCACCCATTCTGCCGTTCTTTCGCGCGGCCGAGGCCTTGGCCGTGCTGGTCGATCTGCCTCCGGCCGCTCCCAGCCTGCCCGCCATCCATCGCTTGGAGCCCATGAAACCCTCCAGCAGCGCGGGAAGATAGAGGTCGGCATCCAACCTGGGAAAATGGATACCGAAACCCGAGGGCGAAATCTCGATTGCCTGAAGCTGCGCCGGCGTTGCGCCTTCCAGGCCTTCGGCATCCTCGGGAGAAAACGCCACGCGCAGCCGGGAGCTCAGATCGACGACGATCTGCCTGGTGCGCCTGTCATAGTGTGCCTCGACGGCGCGGGGATGCGTTGCCGAAAACTCCTGCGCGCGCCGGTTCGCCTGTTCGATCTGCTCATCGGTCTCCATGGATCTCCTCCCATGCGCTCAGAAGAACGTCCAGATTCTCCTCAAGCTCGTATTCAGTGCGGGTCAGATCCCGCGCGGAGAAACCGTAGTTCTCCTTGAGAGTAACCGGCCCCACGGAATCATTCCGAGTGAAGACGGCTTCATGGCCTTGCCCGATGACATGCACATGAGGCGGGCGATGATCGTTCGGATAAACCACGACCCGCAAGGCGCCAATCCTCAAAACGGCTGGCATCGACTCATCTTATCATAAACCGAAGCGTTTGGGTTATTATAAAAATGCCGGCCCGCTACTCCGGCGCGGTGGTCTGTGTGGTTGTTCTGCGCCCGCCACCTTCGATGCTCACACTATCATCGCGACTGTGGAAGATCAAAGCCTCGCCGGTCACGCTGCCGCGCGCCGGGTCGGTCATGCGCGGTAGCGCAGCCGCAGTCCCGGTGAGCACGTAATCTCCGTTGTCGCCGGTGTACACCAGTTGCTCGCCAGTCCCGCTCCGTCCCTGGGAGGTGACCACCACGTGTCCTCGCGCGATCATGCGGTCCACCTGGGCCTGGCCGCCATCCTTACCGGCGTGGTTACCGGCAGGCAGCAGCTGAAGATCGACCTCATCCGACATCGACGTGGCCGTCGCGGTCTCGGCCACGACCTGTCCCAACGTGCCCGCCCGCATCACCGCCTTGCGCTCGGCGTCGGAGTACTTCAGGTCGCCGCCGCGCACGCGGATCACCGACGGCGTACTGGACTTGCCGGCCGCATCCTTAACCGAGCCCTGGCCCGCGCCGCTCTTCCCTGCGTCGCCACCGGAATGCCGGGCCGCGCCCGGCTCCAGCCCGCCCGTACTCAGCAGCACCGCCTTCACCGGCTCGGACGGGTCGGAGCTGCGCGCCACCAGCGTCTGCCTCCGCCGGTCAAGCACAATCTCCGGCCCGGCAACCGAGTTGGCCTGCTGCCACAGCCGCGCGTGGCCCTTGAATGTTGTCTCGCCCGTGGCCTGGTTGAGGCGCGCCTCCTCGGCCACCACGTGCGCCGGACCTTGCCCGCCGAGCGCCACACGGGTCTGCCCGTCGGCGTCGCTTGCCGCATGGGGTTGCCCGCCGGATTTGTCCGCATTCGCATTGAGCCAGGTCGCCTTCACGTTGCCGCGCGCAAACGCGTCTCCCGATTCATGGGAAACGTCGACCTTCTCCGCCGTCATCTGCATCAGGCCATCCTCCGCGCGCGGATTCACGGTCAGGCGCAGCCACTCGCCTGCGCCTTCATACACCGCCCGGCCGGCCCAGGCCCGGAGCGGCGTGGCAGGTTGGGTGCCGGGCGGCCGGGGCGCGGGCGTCTGCATCAGCACCACGTGCCCATCCAGCACTGCCGACTGGATCTGCCCGGCGCTGGCCTGGGCGGACCCCACCTGGCCGGGCCCCATCCGGCCGGTTTGCACAGCCAGGCCGGCTGCCTGATCCCGCTCCGCAAACTGCGCCTCCAGGCGATCCCCGGTGGCGTTCTGCCGGGCTCCGGCGACGTTGGTCTCCTCCAGGCTGGCGTGCCCGGTTCCGGTCATCGTCTTCAACGCGGAGTTGGCGCCGAACTCGCCGGTCACGTCATCGGCCACCAACCGCGAAGGCTCGGGCGGTGCCTTGCCGCGTTGGCTCGCGCCGGTCATCACCACGCCCTGCACGCCGTGAATCGTGGCTGGCTCCGCTTGCCCCTTGCCGTTGTCGCGGAACTCCACATCCGCCACTGGCGACTTCCAGTTCCGGCTCACTCGCAGCGGCCCGTGGGCGTCCTCGCTCACCTGCTCGCTGTGCATCTCCACGCCGCGCTCCAGGTGCGCGTGGCGCAACTCGCCCTTGCCGGTAAACTCCAGATCGGCCCTCGGCGCAGTCGCCTGCATCGTCCGCCGGCTGCTTCCGTTCTCTGCCTCGCGCGTCGAGTCCATCCGCACGCCGCCTTCCAGACGCCCACGCTGCGGCTGGTTGTGCTCGTCGAAGTCCAGGGAGCCGGTGGGCGCGGCGATGTGGCCGCCGGTCGCAGTGGTCAGGTTGAATCCGTTCGTCGCATCCAGATGCACGGCCGACCCATCGTCGCGGAAGAGCACGCTGGCGCCTCCGGCGGTCGCTTCCCCGCCCCGGTAGTCGGCCGTGGCCCCTTGCATCTTGCACAGGTGCGTGTCGCGCTCAAACTCCGCATGCTGAGCGTGGAGGTTCACCGTCTGCCCGCCGCGCTGGGTGTTCAGCTCAACCGTCCGGTCCAGCACCAGAGTGCCCTTCTTCGAGTCGTACGACGCGCCCAGTGAGCTGCCGCTGCCCTGGACCATGGAGAAGTCCACATGCTGGCCGGTGGTGGCTACGCCGCTCTGCGTGTCGAAGGCCAGCCCGCTGGTCTTCACATGAATCTCGCCCCGCTCGGCAGTCTGTGCCGCGGAGGCTATGGGCGAAGACTTGCCCTTGGCTGCTGTGGCCGCCGAGGCCTTGGGGGCGATCGCCGGCGCTGCACCGGGACGCATCAGCGTGATCTCCACCGGCCCCGCAGCCTCCGCGGTTCCGCTCTTCTTGTCGTAATCGAACTCGGCGCCCTCGATGCGATCGACACGGCTGTCATCGTCGCCATAGAGTTCGATCTTCACGTCGTGAAGTATGGCGCGGTTGTCCTTGTATTGGACGGCGTTGGAAGCGTGAATCCGGTAGCGCGAATGGCCGCCGAAGGCGTGATCCATGGTGAAGCCGCTGGCGTCGGAGGTGATATTGACGCCCAGCCGCTGCGGCAGCTCTTTCAGGTTCAACGGGTTCTTGAACCTTCCCCGCGCCAGGAAGACCACTAGCGCTCCGATAAGCACAACCCCGGCCACCAGCACCAGTGTTCGCAACCGTTCAATGGTGAATCGCACGCTCAGTTGAACACCCCGAGGCGCGCTGCCAGCCTCTGTGCCAGGCTCTCGCCCAGTTCGCTCCAGAGCAGCCGCGCCGTTGCCCCGGAAGCCTTCTCGACAGCCGCCGTCAACTCCACCAGCTGACGCACATTCTCTTCCACATGACGGGCCGCCGCGGAGTCCAACTCGACGCCTTCTTCCAGGAACGGCGCGCCCAGAAATGGAGTGTCAGGGCCAAAGTCGATGCGGATGTGCCCATCCTGCTCGTAGGCCCCGTCGTCGAACAGCGACCCATAGCCGGTCACCCGCACCAGCCTTGGCTCACGGGCCCAGCGCGGGTCAGGCCCGGTGGTTTCCAGCTCCCACAGACTCCAGCCGATCTGGAACTCGTAGGCATAGTCGTCGTGCAGCAGGTCCAGGGCTTCTTCGACAGCGAGATGCGGCTCCGCGCCTAACTCGCCGGGGGCATCGGTGCTCTTTCCCGCGCCGATCCGCCGGCCGTACACCTGCTGGAAGATGGGGGTTTCGCTCCAGCTGACCGGCCAGACCGTGGCTGAATACACGCGCGCCTCGCCGCCGTGACCAACGAAAGCGCCCAGTACCGCCGTCAGCTTGCCGGCCAGACCCTCAAGGCGCAGATTCGGGTACCACAAGCTCAAATAAAGTGTGTCAGACATCTCTCTAAGATTGTAGACGTGCGGCGGGGGTCGAAGATGCGGAGAGAATGCAGTGGCCGGCCGTGGGAGATTCTCCTTAGTCCCTCAGTCGCCCGTGCCCTGTCATCCTGAGCGGAGCGTAGCAGAGTCGAAGGTCCTGCGGTTGCATTTCCGGCGAAAAGGGCGGAAACCACCTGCTCCCTATTCCCTGTTCCCTATCCTCTCCAACTGCCCCAGATGATTCAGATCGTGGCCAGCCATGGTCTCGACGATCGTCAAGAAGGTCATGGTCCCACGTTCGGGATGGGTGACGGGCCGATCTGCCGCCGCTGGAAGCGCCAGCCCAATCAGCCGCAGGTTCCAGCGCCGCAAGGAAGAGAACACGCCCAACGCCAGGCCCGGGGATACTCCCGAGTAGCTGGCGGCCCACTTGTCTTGGTCGAAGGGCTGGATCACCGGCGCATCCTCAGCCAGCGTCTGGCGCAGGCGGAAGGCGAAGACCAGCTCGCAGTCGGCCAGGTGCGCAACGATCTGCGCCGGGCTCCACTTGCCCGGCGCGGTTGGAATCGCCAATTGGTCGTTGCCGATTTTCGCCAAAAGAAATGCTATCCGGTTGGCCGAGGCGTCCAGAATCTCTACAAGCGGCCGCCCATCGAGAAACTTGTCGTAAGGATTCAATTCGCTCATCGCAAAAACCTCCTTTAGCTTTTAGCTTGCAGCCTTCAGCCATCGAGCTCCTGCCATCCAGTCGTTCTCTATTCCCTACTCCCTATTCCCTATTCCCTATTCCCTATTCCCAGCCTCACAGATATTGATCCACCATCCGCATCCACGTCGGCCAATCGTGCGCATTGTAGGAGTCCCACACGAACAGCTTGTGGGGAATGCCTTTGGCGTTCATGATCTGGTCGAGGCGCTGGTTCTGGCCCAGGCACTGGTCGTCCCAGCCGGTGGCCAGCACATAGCTCGAGCGGCGATAGCGCTCCAGAAACCAGTTGTCGCCCAGGTTGGGCAGAAAGTCCAGCGGCTGGTTAAAGTAGCAGTCCTGGTCGTAGTAGCCGCCAAGGAAGTTGCGCAGGTCGAAGGCCCCACTCAAGCTCAAAAAACCGGTGAAGACATCGGGATGCTTGAGCGCCACGTTGACCGCGTGGAAGCCGCCGAAGCTGCATCCCAGGCTCACCAGGTTCGCGTCGCGGTTCTTCTGGCGCACCAGTGGCGTCACCTCGTGAATGAGGTACTCGTCGTACTGGATTTGGCGGGCGATGCGCCAGCGCGGCGGCACGGCCTTGTTATACCAGCTCTCCATGTCCACCGAGTCGACGCAGTAAACCTGCACCTGGCCGGCATCGATCTTGCCGCCCAGCGCCGCAATCATGCCTCGGTCTTCAAACTCGTAAAACTTCCCGCCCGAGGTGGGAAATACCACCACCGGCAGGCCGCCATGGCCAAAGACCAGCAGTTCCATATCCCGCCCCAGCCGGCTCGAATACCACTTGTGATACTCACGATTCATCTTGCCCCCGACCGTTCCTGATCACTGACCCCTGGCCCCCGAACCCTGGCCCCTGTTTTTTGGAGAACTGTCAATTTCTTGTTAATGTAACAGCCTGGGACGCTGTTTTTTACCCGCGCTTCCCCATGATCCGGCGCGATCTGCCGATATATCCCTTTGAAGGACCGCAAAGATTGCATCTGGAACCCCACACACCGGACGACCACCCCTGGACGCACCTGCCCCAGCACCTGCTCGCACCTCCCGATGCCGATCCGGCGTCTACCCCGCATCCCCGGCTCCGGCTCCATCGCGGCTTTTCCTCTGTCTACCTGGCCGACAAGCGCGACCTGATCGTCTATCTGCCGCCCGACTACGATCACCATCCTGACCGCACATACCCCGTCCTCTACCTTCAGGACGGCCAGAACCTCTTTGACCCCCTAACCTCGTTTATTCCAGGCCGCACCTGGGAGGTGCGCGAGCACGCCGACGCCGCCATCCGCGCCGGCGAAGTTGAGCCGCTCATCATCGTCGGCATCTACAATACCGGTGACCGCCGCCTCGCCGAGTACACCCACGAGCGCGACTGGCAGATGGGCGGCGGCGAGGCGGCACAGTACGGGTTGACGCTGACGCGCGAGATTCTGCCCTGGATTGCCACCCAGTACCGCGTCCGCACCGACCGCGACTCCACCGGCCTGGGCGGCTCGTCCCTCGGCGGCCTCGTCTCGCTCTATTTAGGCCTTCGCTACGCCACATGGTTTGGCAAACTGGCGGTGCTTTCGCCGAGCGTCTGGTGGAACCACAAGAGCATCCTCGGCCACGTGAACGAGCGCGCCCCGGAGATCTGGGACCGGCCGAAGCTGTGGCTGGACGTAGGCGACAAGGAAGGCCGCCGCACCCTGCACGACGTGGAACTGCTGAACCGGCGGCTGAAGGCCAACCACTGGAAGCCGGGCGAGACGCTGCACTTTGAGAAGGTGCATAACGGCACACACGACGAACCAAGTTGGGCGCAGCGGGTGCGGCCGATGCTGAGGTTTTTGTTTCCGGCGGGGTAAGACGGAGGGAGCAGAGGCTCTTCAGGCACCTGCCCACTCTCCGGCGAATCACTTCTACGATTCCTCGTCCAACTCGTCGATCTCCTTTTGCAACCGGCGCGCTGCATTGCTGTTCAACTTCGCGATGCCGAAAGAGACGGCGGCGAAGAAGATCGCTTCGGGCACGACGATGAAAGCTGGATGCTTTAAATGGCCTGGATTGGCTCGGAAAAAGGCCAAAAGCAACACGGCCATGCCGGGGACCAGCGGGCCAAGGTACCAGCGCCAAACGCTATTCAACGCGTCGCGCTGCCGCTCCAGCTCGCGCCGCTTGTACTCCACGTAGCTGGAGAGCCCCGCATCTTTGGGCAGCGGACTCCACGACGCCCGGACGTGCAATTGCCACGCCAGGTAACAGAGGCCCGCGATCAGCAAGGCGAAGCCGATCCGCACAAGCAGGTCCCCGTCCCGCCAGAACTCGAAGCCAAAGAAGACCACCATCACCGCCGATGCCACATACTCGCGAGCATTCCTACCCTGAATCCTGCGCTGAAACTTTCCCGAACTTGCCTGTACTTCTGCGACTGTCATACGCACTCCTTCCGTTTTTTGGCTCTGCCAAAGCTCTTTCAATTTCTGATCCTTTGGGGATTCATCGTTCATCTCGTCCTCCCTCCCGAAAGCGGCGGGCCAGGACCTGCTTGATCCTGTGAATCTTGGTGGCCACATTCCGCGCCGACAAGCCGGTAATCTCCGCGGTCGAGGCCGCATCCATGCCTTCCAGGTAGGCCACCATCACCTGCCGGTCCAGCGGCTTGAGTTGGTCAATCAATTCGTAGAGCAAGGCGATCTCATCGCGATGGCCGGCCGCCTCCTCGCCCTCGGTCGTGTCCGCCAACTCCGCCAATTCCTCCAGGCCGACGAAGACCCGCTGCCTGATGCGCATCTGCCGGGCGACATGCGAGGCGGCCGTGTTGTGGGCCACGCGGTAGACCCAGGTACGCATTGAGCAGCGGCCGTCAAAGCCCTCCAGGCTCCTCCACAGGGCGATCAGGATCTCCTGCACCAGGTCGCGGCGGGCGTCGGGGTCGGCCTCGTAGGCGCGCGCCAGCCGCTCCAGCGCCGGGCCATAGGCTGCCGCGGCTTCCTCAAAGCGGCTGTCCCGGCGGTCTTCGGCGTCTATCATTGGCTGGATCTGCTCCACATCCAAGGTAGTCCCCGCAGGATCAACTTTCTTACAGTGGCATCATCCGCGTCGAAAAAGTCCACGGCGCGCCCAATCGCCGTCTGCCGCGCCGCAGGCGCACTTGCCCCCAACCCCTTTTTCGGCGATACTTAGGTGTTGAGTCTTGTGTGGCCGGGCGGAGATGCCTGGCCGTTTATTTGGACGTGCGCGCCCAGGATCGCTGCCGCCGCCCGGAAATATCCCCTAAGATCAACAGAGCACTGGAGTTCGAAAGGAACCGTATCGCCGTGGTGATGATTCGTTTGGCGCGTTTCGGCGCCCGCAAGCAGCCCTACTACCGCATTGTGGCCATCGAGAAGGACCGCGCCCGCAATGGCCGCTCCATCGAGGTTGTCGGCACCTATAACCCCCGCACCAACCCCGCCACGGTGGACCTGAAGCACGACCGCATCGCCTATTGGCGCTCGGTGGGCGCGCAGTTCTCCACCATCGTGGAGAAGCTGGTAGCCAAGAACCCGGTCAAGCCCGTTGACGCCCCGCTGACGCCTGCCGCTTCGCTGAAGACCGCCAAGGCCGCCCCGGCTGTGAAAGCTCCTGTGGAAGCGGTTGAAGCCCCGGCCGCAGCTGCGGTTGAAGCCCCGGTTGAGGAAGCTGTTGAGGCTCCTGCCGCAGCCGCGGTTGAAGCTCCCGTCGAAGCCTGATTGCTTCGGGCTTTCAAGGGACCGCTTTCAAGGGAGCAACGATCGTGTGAGCCGGTGGGTTTCCCCGGCCCTCACACAATTGCTGACGGCGACCGGCCCGGGGTGTTACGATTCTGCGCACCGAAATCTGTCGCAAATTACTGGACCCATCCGGTCAGGGGCTCGAGCATGACCCAGCACGAAACCATCAATGTAGACGAGTTGGTCCGCGAGATCGCGCGCGCCCTGGTCGACGAGCCGGAAGCGGTCGCGGTCGAATCCGTAAGCCGCGACGAGAGCACCGTGCTCAAGCTGCGCGTCGCGCCGCAGGATGTGGGCAAAGTGATCGGCAAGCAGGGGCGCACCGCCCGCTCGGTGCGCACCATTCTCGGCGCCGTGAGCATGAAGCTGCACCGCCGCTATACGCTCGACATCCTCGAAGAAGATGAGTAGGGGAAGAAGACGAGTAGTCTTGGCCACTCCCTTCCCTGCAGCCCGGTTCCTTCCGGAGCGAGCGCAATGACCCCGCCCACGACCGGCGAGCCATGGGTCTGGCTGGCCCGCATCCGCCGGCCCCAGGGCCGCAAAGGGGAAGTCTTCGCCGACATCCTCACCGACTTCCCTGAAAAATTTGCCGAGCGCAGGCGGCTGTGGCTGATCGCCGATCCCGATGGGCCACGCACCCGCTTCGTTGCCTCTGCGTCCTTGCCGCATGAGATGGAACTGACGGCCCACTGGCTGCACAAGGGCGGCATTGTCCTCCACTTTGCCCAGTCGGATTCGATCTCGGCCGCCGAAACCCTGGCCGGCCTCATCGTCGCCATTCCGCTTGAAGAGCGTGCGCCGCTGGCCGAAGACGAGGTCTACATCGGCGATCTGATCGGATGCATCCTGGTTGACGTTGCCGGCTCCGCGCCGGTCCTCATCGGTCCGATTGAAAACGTGGACCGCACCGCCGGCCCGGTCGCTCTGCTGGCCGTCACCAGCCCCGGCTCCCAGGACGAAATCCTGATTCCCTTCGCCAAGAGCTACCTGCGCCGCATCGATCTCAAAGCCAAGCGCGTGGAGATGGCGCTGCCCGAGGGGCTCATCGACCTGAACAGGCCGGGAAAAACGTAGCTGTGTTTGAAGCGCTGAACAAAAATGGCCCGCAGGTCCGCCCGCTTCACTGGCCTTGAAACGACCGAGGAACCGCCCAGAAGAGCAAGTAAAGCGTTGCCAGCGCGGAAACGCAGGCCACGCAAATCGCCGCCACCAGCGCGCGGTCGAGCTTCCCCTGCGGGAACAGTAGCCGATACTCCTTCGCCACTGATCGCCACGACGAGCTGAAGAATCGCATCCGGCCAGCCTCACCCTTCTTGCGATTAACCCGGCCAATCATCCTATAGACAATCCAGTTCGAAGCAATCGCCGCCAGCGAAACCACGGCAAACGACAAGATCAGCAGGATGAAAGACTGCGTCAATTCGAATTCCTCCGCCGCATGTGCTTGAGTTCACAAATCCATCCGGGCCTGTGTGAATTCCAATCGCCTACTCCAGCCCCAGCGGCTTCCATGCACCGTTGTCTTTGAGCGCCAGTTGCAGCGGCCTCGGCGGGCCCTTGGGCGGAACGGTCACCTCGACCCACAGCTCCTGACCGGCACGAGCGGGCACGGGGCTGGCGGCGTGTTCGGCAATGTAGAAGTCGACCGGCGTGTCGAGGCGCAGATTGTCGCAGGACGAGCCTGGCCACGCCCCCACCATCTGCGCGCCCGTCTGGCTCTCGAACTCGGGCAACCGGATGGCCACCAGTTTGTTCCCTTCTACCTTGAGCCGCGCCGCAAACTGGACCGGCTGCCCGGCGCGAACGGAGTATTTGGTCCCGGTCGGCACACCGTTCTTGTCGCGGGACATCGCGGCCAGTTCCGCCGAGGGCAGGGTGCTCTGGCAGCCATCTACGACCAGCTGCACGCTCAAATAGCGGCCGCGCATCAGCATCTCTGGATCGTAGGCCACCGTGCGCGTCCAGACGCGGGGGCAGGTCATGCGCTGATAAAGATACTTGGCGGCGATGGCCGAGACAATCGCCATTTGAATTACCAGTAAAGCAACCGATGCGCCGGAAATTGAACTCTTGCCCACTTTCATAGCGCCTCCTTGAGGGAAGCATCCGCAACCATGCGCGCCATCAGACCGCGCCGCGTCTTTTCCAGAGCCCATCCGCCGGCGAGGAACAATACGCCCAGCCCGATAAGCCCGAGCGACCGGCCCACCTTGTCGAAGATGTCGCTGAAGTAGAACCACCCCACCGCCGCGGCAAACCAGACCATCCCCAAATTCACCAGCGCCTTGCTGGCTTGGCGCACACCCCATCCGATGACAAACACCGCAAAGGCCGCCACCAGCGCGTGGGCCAGCAGGTTGGGCTGGCTGTAGGTATAGGTCTGGTGGTTCGCGCCAGAGTCGTAGTGCTGGGTGCGGATGCGCATGCACCACGGCAGAACGACAATGAAGACCACCGCCCCAGCCACCGGCACAAAGCTCTTGCGCAGCCGGAAGAGCGCGAACAGCAGGGGAAGAACCGCAATGACAACCCAACCCCACACCCGCAGATGGAATGGCAGAAAAGTCTGCGACGAGCTCCACGATGTCCAGCCGTCGAGCATAATAGCAGTTCCCACAATCGCCGCAATGGCCGAGGCGGCGAACAAAATTCCCTGCGCGATCCTGTGTTTCGATCCAAGAAATGCGGTGAGATAGAGCATGGCCCAGACAATCAGAAACCGGCCCTGGTATACATCCAGGCCGATGTGGCCTTCGGCGTAAAATTCAAACTCGCAGAAGATCCACGCGGGAAACAAGAGCAGCGTCAGCGTCTGCTGAGCCTCATCGCGCAACAGAACCCAACCGGCCAGCGCAGCCAGCGCCCACATCAGAATCGCCGCCGGCCAGTGCTCCTCGATGTTGAAGATCTGCCCGGTGAGCGCAATGGCCGCGCCGGTCGAGATGGTTCCCACCGCGTGCAGCGCCGTCGAGAGGCCGTGAAAGCTCTCCCGCACCCACGCGCCACCCAGGTGGAAGACGGCCACCAGGGCCATCACCAGGGCGAAGCGCGCGCCGGGGCCCATCTGGTCCCAGTGCGCGGAGACGAACAGCACCACGCCGCAGGCCAGCAGCAGCGCGCCCAGGATCAGCGCCACCAGCCCCTGCCAGCCCACCCGTTTCGCAGACTGGCCGGCGGGGTGCGCCTGCTTCCGTTCATAAGCGCGGATGCGTTCGGCAGCCCCCGCATCCAGGACGCCGGCCGCAAGCCAACGCGTCAGCAGCGATTCAAAGTCAGCCATGGCAGTTGGCCAACATTAAAGCACGTTCTGGCGGCAACGCGCCGTGAGCCAGGTCACGGCGAGCGTGGCATTATCATCGGAGAGTATGCGCTTCGACATCGTCACCATCTTTCCCGGCTTCTTCTCTAGCTTTCTGGAGAATGGAATCCTTCGCCGGGCGCTGGCCGAGGGGCTGGTCGAAGTGGCCGTGCACGATCTGCGCGAGTTTACCCATGATCGGCATCGCACGGTCGACGACCGTCCCTTCGGCGGCGGCGAAGGGATGGTGCTGAAGCCACAGCCGATTGCCGAGGCGCTGACCTCGCTGGGCATCGAGCCCAAGGCCGTCCGGGCCTGCGCACCGCAGAAGTGTCAGGGCACGACTTCAGTCGTGCCGCAGGAGCCAACAGACAACGAGGGGGCTTTAGCCCATGCGGAGGGAGCCGGGGGCTTCAGTCCCCTGAATGAGCGGGCGCAACCACCCCGGGCTTCAGCCCCGGAGGAAACGCCAAACTGGGGGCCACGCACCCGTGTCATCTTGCTCTCCGCCCAGGGCCGTCCCTTCACGCAGGCGATGGCGCGGGAGATCGCGAGCCTAGGCCGCGTGATGCTCCTCTGCGGCCGCTATGAAGGTGTGGACGAGCGCATCAACCAGCTCTACTGCGACATGGAGCTTTCTATCGGCGACTACGTGCTAAGCGGAGGCGAGTTGGCCGCGGCTGTAGTCATCGACGCAGCCATGCGCCTCATCCCTGGCGTACTGGGCAACGAGGCTTCCAGCGAGTTTGAGAGCTTCGGCATCGCGGACGCGGAGATCACCACCGATGCGGAAAATGTTCCCCGCTCCCAGCACGGCGCAGGCGGCCTGCTCGACTACCCCCACTACACACGGCCGGCCGAATTCGCCGGCATTGCCGTCCCTGAGACCCTGCTCAACGGCGACCACCAGGCCATTCGCCGCTGGCGCCGCGAGCAGCAGCTCCGCAAGACGGTCGCCAACCGGCCCGATCTGCTGCAAAACGCGGCGCTCAGCAAGGAAGACCGCAAGCTGCTCGACGCCATCCGGAATGAAGTGAAATAGGGGCTACTTGAACGGCCGCACTGGCGCCGGCTGCTCGGCGCCCACCTGCCCCACCGCAATCGCCGCCACATAGAAGTTCTCGCCCTTCGCCGGGCTGCCGCTCAGCCGCCGCATCATGGACAACTGGCCCACGTGGGTAAAAGCATCGGCGATTGGCCCCTGCATCAGCCGCTCAATGGAGGCATGAATCTCTCCATCCGAGGCAAGATACGAGTCCAGGGTCTCCAGCGACTGAAAGAACCGCCGCTGCTCCTGCTTCCACACCGAGGGCTGTGTCCCATGCCACTGCTCCTTGCCCACCGCCGCGGTCAGCGCCCACTCCAGCAAGTCGCCCATGTGGGCCAGAATCTGCACCGGCATTCGCCCCGCGCCGGCAAATCCGGCAAAGTGATCCGGCGCGCCATCCAGCGCCCGCGCCGCCCGGTAGGCCAAGGCCGCCAGCGTATGCCGCAACAATTCCCGCTTCTCATCCATATCGGGAACTATAGCGCACGACAGGTGGCGGCCGGCTAGGGTTGATGAGGCTGCCGCGCTCCCTGCATCGAAACTATGCACCAAAAGCAGTTCTCTGCTAAACTTAAGGTTCTGAGTCCAACAGCAGGAAGTAACCATGTCTATTCATCCCGTTATGCAGCGCCTGGCAGACAAGCTCAAGCGCACCGACCTTCCCGAATTCGTCCCTGGCGACCAGATCCGCGTCCAGGTGAAGATCAAGGAAGGCGAAAAGGAACGTCTCCAGGCATTTGAAGGCCTGGTGATCGCCATCAACCGCGGCGCGCAAGGCACCTTTACCGTGCGCAAAATGAGCTTTGGACAGGGCGTGGAGCGCATCTTCCCCTTCAACTCCAAGGTCATCGACAAAATTGAGAAGGTGCGCAGCTACCGCGTCCGCCGCGCCAAGCTGTTCTACCTCCGCGGACTGCGCGGCAAAGCCGCCCGTCTCAAGGAAGTGGACCGCGTCACCGGAAAAGTTCGCGCCTAGGCGATTCTTTCCACCGGGTTCGCATCGTAACAAGCTGCAATTTCTCTCCGTAAAGACCCCCGGCCCTCATCGGCTGGGGGTTTTTCTTTGTCCGGGCCCGTCCTCATTTTAAGGTCTCAGGAGCGTCGTCAGCAGTTGCGACAGGCCGTTCCAGGCAATCTGCACCCCGATGCACAGCAAAATAAACGCCACCACGCGCAGAATGCCGTGCGCCGTGTTGGGCGGAATCACGCGCGTGATCTTCGGCGCGTAGGCGTAGCAAAGGTAACAAAGCACGCTGATCACCACCACGGCCAGAAAGATGCCTACGTGCGCGAGCACGTTTCCTGCGATCGTTTTTTCTGAAATATGGGCGGTCAGAGTCAAAACCGCCACCAGAGTGCCAGGGCCGGAGGTGATGGGGAACGTGAACGGGTAAAAGGCCTTGGCCTCGAGATCGCGGATCCTGGTGTCGTCGCTGGTATCGCTTTCCTCCTGCTTGTTTTTTGCCGCCGCGTGCGAGTCTGACTCGTTCAACACAGACCAGCCCATGCCGGCGATGACAATGCCTCCGGCGAGCTGCACTATCGGCAGCGAGAGCCCGAAGAAATTCAAAATCGTAGCGCCCAGCAGTTCAATCACCACCAGAAACACGATGTTATTGATAGCAATGCGGCGCGACAGGGAACGGTAGGCCTTGGGCGGCGCGTCGCCCGCCAGCCCCAGAAACACCAGCGCCGATCCCAGTGGGTTGATCAGCGGCAGCAGCACGCTGAATGCAATCAAGAACGAATTCCAAACCAGCAAAGGCTCCCTCCAGTCTGCTCTGCATCTTCTCGCACCCGGCCCGGCTCCGTCGAGCGCCGCAATTGCCCCGGTTTCCCACACGCAAATGCCCCCGCCACGGGCCCATTATTCTTATACTCAGTGCATGGCGAAGACTCCGGTCTGCGGGTTCCGGCACGAGAATGCCGCGCGCAAACTCGGCGCCCGCCGCATCGCCGGCCTGGACGAGGTCGGCCGCGGCCCGCTCTTCGGCCCGGTTGTGGCGGCAGCGGTGATTCTCGCCCCCAGCTTCCACCTCAAGGGCCTGACCGACTCGAAAAAGCTGAGCGAGAAGAAGCGCAACGAGTTTGCCGCCGAGATCCGCCACAACGCCATCGCCTGGGCCGTGGCCGCCGTGGACGTAGAGACCATCGACCGCATCAACATCCGCCAGGCCTCGCTTCTGGCCATGAGGCGGGCCGTCGAGCAACTCGCACTCGGCCCCGACTATCTGCTCATCGACGGCCGTGACACCATCGACTGGCCCTGCGAGCAGCTACCCGTGGTCAAGGGCGACGCAATCAGCCTCTCGATTGCCGCCGCCAGCGTGCTGGCCAAGGTCTACCGCGACCGCCTGCTGGTCGATCTCGACCGCCAGTTCCCCGGCTACGGCCTCGCCCAGCACAAGGGCTACGGCTCCGCCGAGCACCTGGCCGCCCTTGCCCGTCTCGGCCCCACCCCTCTGCACCGCAAGAGCTTTCATCCAGTCGCGCAAACCCTGTTGCAGTTCGAATAAGTGGGTCGCGCCGGTGTGCCAGTCGCCGCCACGCGCCTCAAGCCGCAGCCCGCGTCACCCTGCGCCGCTGCCACCACCCCAGCACCGGCCTTGCCGCCAGCAGCACGGCGAGCGCGATCGTCAGGTTCAGCGGCGCCAGCACGCCCGGCTTGACTTGCCACCAGTAGTGGATCACGCCACAGATTGCGGCTACATACACCAGTTTGTGCAGCCGATTCCAGTTCTTGCCGCCCAGCTTGCGAATCGCCCAGTTCGTCGAAGTCAACGCCAGCGGCACCAGCAGCAGCCAGGTGGCCACGCCCATGGTGATGAACTTGCGCTTGGCAATATCGTTCAGCATCGCGTTCACATCGAAGCCCGCATACAGAGCTACATAAGCCAGCATGTGCACCGTGCCATAGAAAAACGCAAAGAGCCCGAGCAGGCGGCGAAATTTGATCAGCCAGCCGAGGCGCGGCGCCAGCTTCCGCACCGGCGTAATGGCAAGTGAAAGAATCAGCAGCAGCAGTGTGTCGTAGCCGGTTGAAAACTCGATCGTTCCCGTAGCGTCGGGACCAAGCGTGTTGGTCACAGCCTCATAGGTCAGCAATCCCGCGGGACCTAGACAGGCAACCCAGGTCAGAGTCTTGAGCAGAATCAGTGTCGATCTCTTCATCATGAATGGGCGCTCACGCGCGCTCTCTTCCCTTTGCTCTGAATTCCGGAACGGGCGACTGCTTTTTCCGCAGGACGGCGCGACTTCTGAGTTGATGAAACGGACCGGACGATGAGCCGATGCACGCCTTGCGGGTTAAAAGGCACCTTGGCCCGCTCGACTGCCTCGCGCATCAGTTCGCGCACAGCCGGTTCATGGAGCATTGCCGGCGAGGGCAGAACCACGTGCCTGGCCACCTTGCCGTTGCCGCGCAGAATCCGGTCGGGATCGGGCAATCCCTTGGCCTGAAGAAAAAACAGGCTCACCCAGCGCGGGAACAACGCGATGGAGAAGATGGCCTCCGACGGCCGCTCGGTGGGACTGAAACCAATGGCCAGCGCATTGTAATTGTCGTAGACAAGTTCAAGAGCGGTGGGATAGAGCCGCCGCATCTCGCCGAGGATAGCTTCGGCAAGCGCGGCAATCTCGTCTGTAAACTTGGCCAGAAACGAAGCCAACTGCTGCTCTGGACTGCTGGCATGTGCCATACGATCTCCGCGCCGATGCGTGCGACGACCCGTGAAAACCGATTACAGATCGCTACCGTCAGAAGTTGCGGCGCAAATCCATCCCTTTATAGAGATCGGCCACCTGGTCCGCGTAGCCGTTGAACATCAGCGTCCCTCTGCGCTGCGCGTAGAAGGGCAGGCCGATGCGCCGCTCCGTCTTCTGGCTCCAGCGCGGGTGGTCCACGTTGGGATTGACGTTGGAGTAGAAGCCATACTCATTCGGCGCCTGGTCGTTCCACGTCGTCTGCGGCATCTTTTCAACGAAGCGCACCGTAACAATCGACTTGGCCGACTTGAAGCCGTACTTCCAGGGCACCACAATCCGGATGGGCGCGCCATTCTGTTTGGGCAGCACATCGCCATACAGGCCAAAGGTCAGCAGGGTAAGCGGGTTCATCGCCTCATCCATGCGCAGGCCCTCGGAGTATGGCCAGGAGATATTCGAGTCGCCGGCCCATTTCTCCACGTGCTTGTCGTAGTAGGAAAGAAACTGGACGTACTTGGCGTTGGGCAACGGGTCACACTGCTGGATGAACTCCGAGAGCGAGTAGCCGACCCAGGGAATCACCATGCTCCAGCCCTCCACGCAGCGGTGACGATACACGCGGTCTTCCAGAGGCCGCAGCTTGAGGAGAGCCTCAATGTCGAAGGTCTTCGGCGTCTTCACCTTGCCCTCGATCTTCACCGTCCACGGCCGGGTGGGCAGCACGCCGGCATGCTCCGCCGGCTCATTCTTGGGCACGCCGAACTCGTAGAAGTTGTTGTAGTGGGTCAGGTCGTTCAGGCTGGTCAAGTCTTCGCCGGTGGTGGTCAGCGGGCTCTTGACTGTCTCCAGCTTAGTGTCGGCCAGGGCTCCGATGCGCGGCTCAAAGACCTCTGCCAGCCGCTCCGCGCCAAGCGCAGCCGCACCCGCCGTCACCACTCCGGAGACGGCGCCACGCAGGAACTTTCTGCGGTTGAGATACCAGTCGTAGCCGCTGCGCGGCGTAATCTCCGACGAGGAAATATCGGCAGGCTTTTGGATCAGCATGATTTTTGACCTCTCGAGGGGAAACTCGAACTACATACTTAGACACGCTCGACCGCTCCCACGTTACAGGATACGTGCCAGACAGTTCAATTGGATTTCGCTGGCCAAAAAACAGACGTGCTCTGTGCCGCGCTGACCAGTCAACCAGCAGACTCGCCAACTGGCTAACTTGCTGAATGACTCCCTTGCGAATTCGCTGGATCGCTAGACCGCCGCTTTCCTTCAAACGGCCACTCGCCGAGCCTCTTTGCTCGCCACAAATAGAGCAATGTTCCACTGCATGCAATGGCCGCCGCCACCCCCAGCCCTTGCACCGCATGGCTGCGGTTGACCAGCACAAAGATGAATCCCGCCATGGCCACCAGCGGCGGCAGCGGATACAGCGGCATCTTGAACGGCCTATCCAGCTGCGGCCGCTGCGCCCGCAGCAACATCACGCCCACATGCTGCAGGAAGAACTGCAACACAATGCGGGTGATCACCAGCAATGTGATCACCTGGGCGAGCGTCAGGAAGCAAAACGCGGAGGCCACCACCCCCAGCGCTACAAGGGACCTGTGCGGAATCCCATGCCGCGGATGCACGGCGGCCAGGAAACGGAAGTAGTTGCCGTCGCGGGCCGCGGCGTAGGGCACGCGCGAGTAGCCCAGCAGCAGCGAGAAGACGCTGGCAAAGGCCGTCCACACCACCAGCGCGGCAATGGTGTATCCGGCCCACGAGCCAAATGCGGAGCGAGCAATGTCTGCCACCAGTTGCACAGGCACCGCCGCGCTCCCAGCCGTATGCGCCGCGGCGCTGCCCAGCGCCGCGGCTCCATTCAAGGAAGGCAGCACCGCCAGGTTCATGGCCACATAAAACGCCGACACAAACAACACCGACAGCAGAATCGCCCGCGGAATGGTCTTCTCCGGGCGTTTCACCTCGCCGCCCAAAAAGCAGATGTTGTAGTAGCCCCAATAGCAGTAGGTAGCCAGCAGAGTGCCCTGCGCCAGCCCGCGCAGTTGCACCCCCAGGCCCGGCAGCGCAGCCGTCACCGGCGCGACAGGCATGTGCCAGCCGCCCAGCGCCGAGGCATGGGCAAAGCCGGAGACAATGACCCCGGCGATCGCCGTCAGCACCCCGGCAAACAGCACCCACGCCAGCCGCGTGACCTGGCTTATGTTCCGATAAAGCAGCGCCGTGACCAGCAGACATGCCCCAGCCGCGGCGAAGTTTGCGTAGTGCAGCGCCGGGAGCGCTGCCCAGGGCGCGGAATCCAGCCCGGGCCAGAACCACGCCAGAAAGCTCGAAAGCCCAATGCAGCCCGAAGCGATCGACAGCGGCGCGGAAAAGCTCAGCTGCCAGACAAACAGAAAGCTCAGCCAGTTGCCCGCGCCCTGCGCGCCGTAAATCTCGCGGAGAAAGGCATAGGAGCCTCCGGCCCGCGGAAACGCCGCGCCCAGCTCGGCCCACACCAGCCCGTCGGCCACGGCAATGGCCGCGCCCAGCACCCACGCACCCACGCTCAGCTTGAATCCAGCCGCCGCGATCACCAGCGGCAGCGTGATGAACGGCCCCACGCCGATCATTTCCAACATGTTGAACAGCACCGCCGAGCGCAAACCGATGCGCCGCTCGAGCGCTCCGCTGCTGGCCGGGATGGGTTCGAGATCCGTCATGGCGCACGCACGCTCCCCGGATTGTACACTGACGAGAAGCATGTTCTTCTCCTACAAACCTCTCCGGGCAGCAGCGGGCACGGCCCTTGCCGGCCTTCTCTTCGCAGGCATTCTCCCCATCAGCCTGCTCTGCAAAGAGCCGGCCCAGCAGCCGCCGGCGCCGGACTCGTCCTATCCGTTACCCGAGCCCAGCAGCATCGCTCTTCCGCTTGCTGAAGACCGCGGTGCGGCGGCGCTGGAGCAGTCGCTACGGCGGCTCTCGACCACGGCCAGCGTGCTGATGATTGTGGCTCATCCGGACGACGAGGATGGCGCACTGCTCACCTATCTCTCCCGCGGCCTGGGCGCACGCTGCACACTGCTCACGCTCACCCGCGGCGAGGGTGGGCAGAACGCCATGTCGGCGGAGACCTACGACGCGCTGGGTCTGATCCGCACCAATGAACTGCTCAAGGCGGGCGAATACTACGGCGTCAAGCAGCTGTGGGGCACGGAGATCGATTTTGGCTTCTCGAAGACTCAAGAGGAAGCCTTCTCGCGCTGGGGCCACGACCGCGTTCTGTACGATGCCGTGCTCGCCGTCCGCCGCGTCCGCCCCCAGGTCATCGTCTCCACCTTCGTCGGCGGCATCACCGACGGCCACGGCCACCACCAGGTCTCCGGCGAAATCGCTCAGGAGGCTTTCAAGGCAGCCGCCGACCCCGCCGTCTTCCCCGAGCAGCTCAAGCCGGTGAGTGAGGGCGGCCTTGGCCTGACCGTATGGCAGCCGCTCGCCGTCTACGGCATGGTTCCCTTTGCGCCGGTCACAGACAAAGGCATGTTCGATTACGCGACGGGCAAATGGGCGCCGGCAAAGTTCAAGAATTACGTGACGGGCGAGATCTCCACCGGCGTTACCTCGACCGACGTGACCCTCGAAGTGGGCATGCGCGACCCGGCCCTCGGCCGCAGCTACACGCAGATCGCCCGCGAGGGCTGGGGGATGCAGAAGTCGCAGAACGGCGGCGCCAACCCCTCCTTCAGCGGCCCATCCGAGACCCGCTATCACCTCTGGGCCGCGGCCCCGCAGTCTGCCGCCAGGCCCGGCGCCATCACCACCAATAACAGCCTCTTCCACAACAGCAAGGTGGCCATCGATACCTCGTGGACCGGTCTTGCGCAGCTGGCCGGAGCCAACCCACCGCAGGAAATCCGCACAGCTCTCGACCAGCTTGACCGCGATCTCAAGCTGTTCCAGGCCGACCGCCACGGCGCAACCGGCTCCGATGCCGCCCACAAGCTGGCGCCGCTCTACGGCCAGGCGTTGGCCCTGCGCAAACAGCTCGCTACGAGCACCCTCGACGCCCAGCCAAAAGCCAGCCTCGCACTTGAGCTCGACACCAAGATCGAGCAGTTCGAATCCGCACTCAAGAATCTGCTGGGTATCGATCTCATTGCCTTCACCACCCGCGCCACCAAGATTGACGACGGCGGCTTCCGCGGCAGCGGTCCCGATGAGACGCCCCGCAGCGCTACCCCCGGCCAGGAACTCAAGGTTCGCATCCACACCGCCCGCGCCAGCGATGAAGTCCACCTGGCGCGCACCTGGCTGGTCACCCAGACCGGCAGCGCCTGGCCCTACGACAGCCAGCCCATCAGTTCCAACGCAACCAGCACGACATCCGACGCGATCTACAAAATCACGGTTCCGGCAGACGCCCAGCCGACCCAGCCCTACTTCACCCGGCCGAGCATCGAGCAGCCCTGGTACGACCTCACCCAGCCCGAATACCGCGAGCGCTCCTTCGCGCCCTGGCCGCTGGCCGCGTGGGCCGAGTTCACCTTCGACGGCCTGCCCATCCACGCCGGCAAAGTGGTGCAGACCATGCAGCGCATCCTGGGGCCAGGCGGCATCTACGAGCCACTGGTCGTCACCCCGGCGATCGGCCTGCGCATGGAGCCGGCAGCCCGCATCCTCCCGCTCGAGAACGAGTTTGGGGGCTCGCCGCTGCCTGTCCGGGTCACGGTGCATACCCAGGCCGCCGCGGACGGCGCCGTAGAGCTGACGCTGCCCACCGGCTGGCAAGCTCAGCCTGCCTCCGCGCCCTTCCATCTCGCCTCGGCGGGCGACACCGAGCCCATCCAGTTCCTGGTCACGCCTGCCGCGGGTGCGTCAGGCCAAATCGCCATCCAGGCCGTCGCCCACTCTGCCGGACAGACCTTCCAGACCGGCTGGCAGTCCGTGGGTTACGCCGGCCTGCGTCCCTACAACCTCTACCGTCCGGCACAGCTGCTCACCCGCAAGGTCGATGTTAAACTGGCCCCCGGCCTGCGCATCGGCTACATCATGGGCACCGGCGACGAGGTTCCCGACGCGATCGAGGCTCTCGGCGTCACCCCCCATCTGCTGCCCACCGCCGAGGTAGTTTCGGCCGACTTTTCCACGTGGAACATTCTGGTTGTGGGAATCCGGGCCTATTCTGCCCGTCCTGAGCTCACCGCCGCCCAGCCGCGCCTGGACGAGTTCGTTCGCCGCGGCGGAACGCTCATCGTCCAGTATCAGAGCGGAAACTTCCCTGCTCCGGTCCCGCTTAACCTGGGCCGCGCCGAGCGTGTCGTCGACGAGTCCGCCCCCGTCAAGCTCCTCGACCCGGCCAACCCCCTCTTCACCTCGCCCAACGCCATCACCGCCGCCGACTTCGATGGCTGGGTCGAGGAGCGTGGCCACTCCTTCCTCGAGTCCTGGGACCCAACCTACACCGCCCTTACCGAGACCGCCGACCCAGGCCAGGACCCCCAGCGCGGCGGTCTGGTCGTCACTCACGCCGGCAAGGGCACCTATATCTACGTCGCCTACGCCCTCTACCGCCAGCTTCCCGAGCTGGTCCCCGGCGCCTACCGGATCCTGGCCAACCTGCTCAGCGCCGGAAAACCCGCTACGGGCGGCGGCACAACCCCGGCCCAATAGCCGTAACCGGGTTGCCCCTCGGCCGGTCCGCCATTGGACTCCACCTAAGGATTGAGGCTTCTCCCCACCCAGGGGGTGAAGACGGTCGCATGGTCTGACCCTACACTGCTTGGTATTCGATGGCGGAACGATCGGTGTACTCCTCCGCGGCGCAACAGGCGGATGAGAGCACGCGGACAGCGAGCATCCGGGCGCGCTGATTTGTATCCGGCCACACAAGCCCCGCGGCATTTCGCGGGCCCTTTCAAATGCAGTCTTTCTTTCGAGGAGAGCCGTGATTCGAAAAATCGTGCCAGTCGTTCTTTGTCTTGCAATCGCTCTGATCACAGCCCATGCCCAAAGCAACTACGCGGTGGTACGCGGCTCGATCCTCGATCCGCAGCATCGCCCCATCGCCGGCGCACGCGTCCTGATCACGGCCAGCGCTACCGGCGCCGAGCGCAAGGTCGCTTCTAATTCCATTGGACTCTATGAGATTGCCGGTCTGCAGCCGGGGGCGTACACGCTGGCCGTCGATGCTCCTGGCTTCATGCAAACCTCGCATACCATCCAACTTGAGGTTGGCCAGCAGGCCACAGCCGACTTGCAATTGAGCCTTGGCTCGGAAAGCCAGACCGTCACCGTCCAGGCCTCACGCGAGTTGCTCAAGACTCAGGATGCGAGCGTAGGCGAGGTGGTCGATCAGCGGTCGGTGGATTCGCTGCCGTTGAATGGACGTATGTTGATCGACCTGATCCTCACCGTGCCGGGAGCGCATATCAGCCACGGCGCGTCCACCGGCGATATGAGCTCTCTTTATTGGAGGCCGGGTCAGCGATCGGCCGTGAGTATCGGCGGAAGCCGGCCGAACGCAAATTACTTTCTGCTTGACGGCGCCACCAACACCGACCCTACCTTCAGCACGCAGAATCTGAGCCCTTCCCCTGATGCGGTGCAGGAGTTTGAAGTGCAGACCGGAAGTTACTCGGCCGAGATGGGCGGGGCCGGGGGTGGGCAGATCAACATCGTCACCCGCACCGGTTCAAGCCGGTTCCACGGCACTGCCTACGAGTTCCTGCGCAACGGCGACATGGACGCGCACTCCTTCAACCAGATGGGCACTTCCAATTTCCTGGTGCAGAACAACTTCGGCGCTTCGCTCGGCGGCCCCGTCAAGCACACCGGCAAAACCTTCTTCTTTCTCAACTATGAAGCCTTGCGTCACGTTCAGATCGACGCCATGGTGGACACCGTGCCCACCGCGGCCGAAGACTCCGGCGACTTCAGCCAGAGCGGCGTGAACATCTACGATCCTGCCAGCACGCAGCCGAATCCCAGCTATAACCCCAGCCTGCCCGCGAGCCCGTCGAATCCCCAATACATCCGCCAGCAGTTCTCCTACAACGGCATGTTGAACGTGATTCCGCCCAGTGAGCTGACGCAGGCAGCCTCGATCATGCTGAATAAATACACCCCGCAGTCCAACACCATGAACATGGGCAGCATGACCATGATGGGCCAACCCACTGTGATCGGCGCAGGCAACGATGCGAACAACTTCCTCGACACGCGCAAAGAACACATGACCGACGACCAGGGTACTGTTCGAGCGGACCACAGCTTTGCCAACGGAGACACCGCCTTCATCCGCTACTCCGTCGCCAGCGAGTACGGCTTCATGCCCGAGGGCCTGCCCGGCTTCGGCTTGTATCACGACAATTTCTCGCAGCAGGGAATGGGCGCCTGGACCCGCGTCCTTTCAACCCACATGGTCAACATGGCGAGCGTGGCCGTCTCGCGCCTGGCCATGTCGCACACCACCGAGAGCGCGAGCGTCAACGACATTGTTGACGAGCTGGGCATTACCGGAACCGGCTTTGGCGGCCCCAGAGCCTGGGGCGCGCCCTACTTCAATGTGCAGGGCTATTCGCCGCTGGGCGACAACTACCTGGCCACGCCCATGAAGGCCTGGGACACGGTGATCGAGGGCCGCGACTCGCTGAACTGGCAGATTGGCCGCCACAGCGCCAAGTTTGGCGGCGCATACCAGAAGTTCATCTGGCCCATGTGGGGCTTTTTCCAGAATCGCGGCTACTACCAGTACACCAACGGCTACACCACCCAGTACGCGCTCAACGACCACAGCACCGGGTCGGCACTGGCCAGCTTCCTGCTGGGTCTGCCGGCGGCCCGCCAAGGCCAGGCCGGGGTGCCCCAGATGAACCTTCATCAGTGGTATGCCAACGGCTTCGGGCAGGACGCGTGGCGGCTCACTTCAACCTCCACGCTCACCTACGGGCTCCGCTACGAGTTCATGAGTCCCCTGATCGACGTTGACTACACCAACAGCAACCTCGACCTCTCCAGCGGCACACCCCAGGTCTTCATCGGCGGGCAGAACGGTTATCCGCGCGGCCTGATGTATGCCAATCACACCAATTTCGCCCCTCGGCTCGGCCTGGCGCAGAGCTTTCCCAGCCTGGGCGTGGTGGCCCACATCGCCTACGGCATCTTCTACACGCCGGTAGACATGAACACCTGGTGCAATCAGCGCCACAATGTTCCCTATGTGTTCCCTGAGACCGCGCAGAGCGATCCCTATATCGACACCATCAAGACGCTCAACTTCCCCACACCCGTACTCGGCACCACAGCGGTCAGCTTCACCGCACTCCAGTTGCATGCGCCGGCGCAATACGTTCAGCAGTGGAGCGTCTCGCTTGAAAAGCAGTTGGGCGCCGAGACCACCGTCGAAGTTGGCTACCTGGGAGCCGGCGGATTCCACCTGCAACGGTCCCACCTCATCAACAACGCGCAGCCCGGACCGGGCCTCATTCAGCCTCGCCGGCCAACCCCCAAAATCAGCTTCGTGGCCAATACCGTCTTTCCCGCGGCAGTGGCCAGCACCATGACCAGTTCCACGTTCCCAGTGAGCACCATCAACCTGCTCGAGAACACGTCGCAGAGCTGGTATGACGCGGGCTATGTGAATGTGCGCCACCGCGCCACCAAACGTCTCAGCTACCTGGCCAATTACACCTTCGCCAAGGCGCTTGAGAATGCGCCCGACTTCCGCTCGCCGATGTTCGAGGCCGCCACTGCGCAGAACAACGACGACCTGAATGCGGAGAAAGGCCCCGGCTGCGATATCCGCCAGCGCGTAGCCGTGAGCGCGGTCTACAGTTCGCCCACCCTCGGCCCCAACCGTCTGGTTCGGGATCTGACCCGCGACTGGCGCAGCTCCGTCGAATACCAGGTCCAGACCGGCTTTCCCATTACGATGTCGGTCTTCGGCGATACAGCCAATGCCGGAACCGTTGTGGGCGAGAACCCCATCCGCGCCAACTCCACCGGCAAGCCGGTCTTCGCCGCCGGTACCCGCAACTCGACCACGTGGTTCAACCCCGGCGCGTTTGCTGCACCGCCGGCCTATACCTACGGCAATGTCGGCCGCAACTCGGTTTATGGTCCCGGCCTGCAGACCCTGGACCTGGCATTGGTGCGCAGTTTCAGCCTGGCGGAAAAGGCCAGATTCGAGACCCGCGCCGAGTTCTTCAATGGGCTCAACCACACCAACCTGGGAACCCCCAATCGCTTCGTGAATACGTCCAGCTTCGGCAGCATCACCGAAGTCGCCACGCCGGGCCGCGAAATCCAACTCAGTGCTAGGTTGAGTTTCTAGTGTCCCGTGTCAGAAGTTCGTTGAAGAATTCAGCGCTAGAAAGCCGGTCCTTCGACTACGCTTATCGCAAAGAATGCGCCAAATTCCGCTTAGGATGACAGCGTCTTTTGTTGAGCGAACTTTAGACTCGGGACGCTAGCGCATCTTCGGCGCGGGCAAACGTGTACGGGCCCTCGGGAACCATCGCGACGCGGGCGTCCGCGGGCAAGCCGGACAGTGTGGCAGCGACGGCTTCTTCAAGCGTCGTAAAAGCGCTCTCGCCCAGGATGCCCAGCTGGCCGCGGGTTACGCCCGGCGTGAAGAAGTAGAGATCGAACTCGACGCCCACAAGAGCGAGCTTTTCCAACTGCCACTGGTCCACTTCCACCGGAGTTGAACGGATTTCTTCAAGAAAGCCTTCGAAGCTTTTCAAGTTAGAGAGCTTGCGTGCGAACTCGGGCGAGCCGACGCCCTCGGCGCACTGGGCCACGATGAGGATGCGCCCGCCCGGCTTGACCATGTGCTGGGCGGCGGTGATGCCTTTGACCACCTGGTAGAAGGTGAGGTCGAGCGGGTAGCCGGCGGCGCTGGTGATGACGGCGTCGACCGGCTCGTCCAGGCGCTCGAGGCAAGTCTGCTCCACAAACTCGACGCCGGCGGCGTGGGCCTTCACCGAGTCGCCGGCAAAGACGCCGGAGATTTTGCGGTCCTGGGTGAGGGTGACGTCGAGCATGAAGTCGTGGCGGGCCATGCGGGCAATCTCCAGCAGCTCGGCGTGCAGGGGATTGCCGGCAATGGAGCCCTCGGTCGCGAGCGGCTCGCGCATGAAGCGGGGCGAGTGGATGACCTTGATGGTCTCCTGCGCGGCTAGCCCTGGGGCGATGAGCTTGCGCCCGCCGCTGAAACCGAGCATCAGGTGCTGCTCAATGAAGCCCAGCGTGATGTGCAGTTCGGCGGCCATGAAGCGCTCGTCGATGTAGACCGGCGTGCCGCGGCCGGTTGTGCCCAATGAGCGGTGCTCGGCGAAGGCTTTGGCGTCGTGGCTGACGATGCGATATTTGGCGGCTATTTCGGGGCCAACGATTGTGTTGATCTCATCTGCCGTGGCGCCGCGATGCAGACCGGTGGCGATCAGGATGGTTATGCCCTGGGCGGGAATGCCGGCCCGATGCAGACGCTCAAGAAGCGGCGGAAGCACGACGCGGTTGGGCGCGGGGCGGGTGATGTCGCAGACGCTGATGGCCGCGGTCTTTTTGCCGGAGGCGAGTGCAAGGAGCGGCAGCGAGCCGATGGGCGCATCGAGCGCTGCGGCAATGGCGGCCTGCTGGTCGTCGAGGGCACGGGCGGTGTGGCTCAGGATGAGCTGGGTGTTATAGCCGTCTGGAACTGAAACCTCAATGCCGCTCTTGCCAAACGAAAAATGGGCTTTCATGCGTTCTCCTTGAATCGGGACAGGCTGGAACCGGTTCCCCTGGGCCCGCTCGGCAACGCTCGCCGGGAACCAGCCATCTTACTCAGTCTACTTTTTTTCGCTCCCGCCTGCTGTGATTGTTAACCATCGCGGGGGCTGATCCGTTGTGTATGCAGAAGGGCCTGACGGCCTTCTGCCAAAAGAGGAAATCCGCAATGACTCAATCGACCCGCATTCTGCCCTGGCTTTTTCGTTCAGTAGCTTTGCCCTCCGTGCTCTGTGCCGCGCTTGTTTCCGCGCAAACTCCGGCCGCGCCGGCGCGCGCGGCAGCCCCGGCCCGGCCGGCAGCGCAAGCCGCTTCTGCCCTGGTGAGCGACAGCGACCTGGCTGAGACGCAGAAGGAGCTGATCCGGCTGCTGCGGCTGAGCCCGACGCTGACCACCGTAGTGGCGCGCGATCCGTCGCTCTTGGCCAACCAGGAGTACGTGAGCCGCAACAATCCTCAGCTGGCGGAGTTCTTGTCGGCACACCCGGAGGTCGGCCGTAACCCGGACTTCTACCTGTTCACCCATGTACACCCGGACGATGGAAGCCCGGACGAGGCGCTGGAGCGCGCGGTGTGGCCGGAGATGCATCCGCGCAACGATGGATGGAACGCAAGCGATGTGGTCGAGCCCCTTTACGTGCTGCTGGGGTTCGCCTGCTTCCTGGCGGCGCTTGTGTGGCTGGTGCGGCAGTTTCTTGAGAATCGCCGCTGGGGGCGCATCTTCAAACTGCAGAGCGAGGTGCACGGGCGGCTGATCGACAAGTTCGGGTCGAATCAGGAATTGGGAGCTTATATGGAGACCGAGGCAGGCAAGCGATTTCTGGAGGCCGCGCCCATTCCGGTTGGCTTTGAACCGCAACAGCGCATGCCCAACGCTGTGGCCCGGGTGCTGACACCGCTGCAGATCGGCATTGTGCTGGTGCTGCTGGGCGTGGGCTTCTTCCTGCTGCGCAATGTGCGCGTGGAGATGCACGATCCCATGCTCGTTCTGGGAACCATCGCGCTGATGCCGGGAGTTGGATTTATCATCTCCGCAGGGATGACCTGGTTTCTGGCCGGCCGTCTTGGTCTCATGCCGGAGAGCCCGGCAGCCGGAGACCGCCTTGTCTCGCCGCACTTCGACGGCAGAGATGCGAAGTGAGCCGGAACCGCAGCCCGCACTATGAAAGAGCCAGCGCGTATGCCTTGGGAATTCGCATCACTGAAGTTGATTGGCGGCGCGGGGTCCGGTGCAGAGCTGCTTGCCCGAATCGGCACCGAGGCGCAGTCCGCAGAAACGCTCTCGACAGAAATGCTCATGGATAGCGACGCGTTTGCCGCCTTCTATCAACGATCGGCGCGGTCGTTGTGGGCCTACCTTGTGCGCGTCTGCCAGGACCCGGCTCTGGCCGACGACCTGATGCAGGAGAGCTTTGTGCGCTTTCTGTGCGCCGGGCGGCCGGAGTTCTCGCTGGCCGAGGGGGAAGTGGCGGCGCGGCGGTATCTGTTTCGCATCGGCACCAACCTGCTGCGCGACCACTGGCGGCGGCCTGTCTCGGCCTCCATCGAGGAGCTGCCCGAGGAGGTTTTTGCGGCGGCGGTGAACGCCGGGCAGGCCGACTCGCTGGACATGCTCGGCCCGGCGTTGGCATTGCTGCGCCCTCGCGACCGGCAGCTGCTGTGGCTGGCGCACGCTGAGGGCTACTCGCACCGCGAGATTGCGCAGATCACCGGGTTGGGAAGCGCCAGCATCCGGCTGCTGCTGTTCCGGGCGCGGCGCAAGATCGCGCGGATTCTGACGGAGCAGGCAAGCCGGCCGGGAGTGCTGGAGGCCAGTCAGTCGGAGACGCCGGCGGGCTGGAGGAGCGAGCTATGAGCATTCGCACATGCGCGCGCCAACCCGAAGTGAAAGAGCTGCTGGCAAGCGGGCACTGGCCCCACGCCTGCCCGGCGGATCTGCGCGCTCACCTGGCCGGCTGCCGGGGTTGCGCCGAGCTGCTGCTGGTAACGCAGGCCTTTCAGCGGTCGCGGACTGTGACGGCAGCCCAGGTCGAGCTCCCTCCGCCAGGAGTTCTGTGGTGGCGGGCCCAGCTCAGGCGGCGCAACGCGGCTTTGGAGCGCGTGGGCAGGCCAATCGTGGGCGCGTATGTCTTTGCGCTGGCGATCACCCTGCTGGTTGCGGCGGTGGGATTCATCAGCCAAGCGCGGCATGGGGTGCGCTGGCTGGATTGGCTGGGGCAGTTGCAGCTCTCCGCGCTGCACGTCGAGAGCGCAAACGCTTCCTCGTGGATTGGCTCGGCGGGTGGACTGCTGGTTCTTCTACCGGTCTTCGCCACGCTGTTGCTGGTGGGGGCGGTGGTGGTTTACCTGGCGGCGGAGAGACGGTAAGTCGTTTTCTGATTGGTGGCTTCTGTTCGAAATGGGCTCGTGCTCTCCCACCCTTGTGCAGAGAGCGCACAAGGATGGGGCACCAAGCGGATGGCGCTGCGAAACAGAGCGCTACAAGGTTTTCTTTTTACCCCAGTCGAACCGCCGGCCGATGATGCCTTTGACGATCCAGTGGTCGGTGGCCGCGGTGGGGCCGATGCCGACGCCGAAGTTGATCTCCCACTTAGGGCTTATGTTCAGGTCGATGGCAGGGAACAGCTGCTGTTGCTGGTCGTGCAGGCTGGCGATGTGGGTGATGGAGCCATAGTCGGCGTAGTACTCGAAGCCTCCGGTGATCTTCTTGGTGAAGTCGTAGCTGATTTTGGCGGCCGGGGAAAACCCCAGGCCGAGGTTCACGTCCGGCCCATGCCAGGTTCGCTCGAGTGCCGGGTTGACGGCGAAGTACCAGCGGCCGGCGGTCTTGTCGACGATGGGGCGTATCTCCCAGGTCCAGGTATCGGGGGAGAATAGGGCGCGCTGGTAGCCGACCTCGGTGGAGAGGCTGACACCGACCGGCCAGCGCCATTTTTCAGGCACGCGGACGCGGGGACGGATGTGGTCTCCTACCCACTGGACGCCCAGTCCGCTCTGCTCGCTGGTGAAGATGTAGAAGCCCACCTCAGACCAGTCGTTGATGCCCTGCGTGATCTCCACGGTCTCATGCTCGGCATGATTGGTTGCGGCCAGACCTGGGGTCGCCAGGTGGCCGTCGGATGTGAAGTTGGAGTGCAACTCGACCATGGTGCTGCGCGGGGGCACGGTGTCAGCGCCGTAGACCTGGATCTCGTAGTTGCCCTGGGCTCGGGCAATGGGCGCGGCAACGGCAAACAGAACCAAGGCGATGAGGCGGACCTTCAAAGAGCGCTCCTTGATGGTGAGGTTGGGGTGAGGTTGGTCATGCGCGGCTAAGCCGCTCATGCCTAATGAAACAAGTCAGGCGTAGCGAAACAGGGCCATGAAGCCGGAGTCCATGTGGTCCTGCTGGTGGCAGTGGAAGAGCGTGCTGCCGGGGTTGTCGGCCACCAGGTCGGCTTCCACTTGCGTTCCTGCTTCTACGATTACCACGTCCTTGCGGATTCCGCTCAGGGCTGCACCGCGGATGGAGACCAGCTCAAAGACGTGGCGGTGGAGATGGATGGGGTGGTCGTCCATGCTGCGGTTGTCGAAGACCAGGCGGTGGCGCTGGCCTGTGTGGAGCAGGATCGACGCGGCGTCGGGCCAGGATTTGCCGTTGATCATCCAGCGGTCGAGCGCGCCGTGGCCTTCAAAGCGCGAGGTGAAGACCAGCGGGAGGGTTACATCCGGCTTTTGGACTGCCGGAACCGGGTCAGCGAAGGCGCGGTAGTCCCAATTCAGATGCGCCGGCGGGGTGAATTGCGCCTTGCCGGATGCGCCTGCGTACTCGATCACCGTGCCCATGCCGGCACTGCGGAAGGTCGCGCGCGGCTCGCCCAGAATCCAGATGCCGGGTGCGTCCATCGTGACCAGCGCGCTGATACGCTCGGCCGGGCCCAGACGCAGGGCGTCCACTTTGGCCTGCGTGGGAACGGGGCGGCCATCGAGGGCCAGCACCTGGAACTGGTGGCCGGGAAGCGAGAGCCAGTGAGCCTCGGTTGCACTGGCATTCACGATGTGAAAGAGCACGCGCTGGCTGGCTCGAACCTGCATGGGGGCGGCGTGGCCGAGCATGCGGCCGTTGATGGAGGCTGCGGCGTAGTTGACCATGAGCGAGCCGTCGTCGCTGGCCGAGTAATAGGGCTCCCAATCGTGCAGCACGAGAAATTGCTCGAGGTCGTACTGGCCTGGGTTGGCGCGCGGTTCAACGTAGAGGGGGCCGGACTGGCCGGTGAAGAGACCGTGCTTCAGGCTGCGCCGGGCCATAGCGTGGGTGTGGTACCAGTGCAGGCCATCTGGCCGCGGTGTGAACTGAATCCGCGTGCTGCCGCTGGCAGGGATCATGGGCGAGCCCTCTTCCATGGAGCCGTCCACGGCGGACGGAATCCATTGGCCGTGCCAGTGAACAATCTCCTCGCGATCGAGGCGGTTGACGATCTCGAGGGTGACGGGCTTGCCCTCCTGGAAACGGATGAGCGGGCCGGGAATCTGGCCGTTGTAGGCCGCAGTGCGCAGCTTCTTGCCGGGCGCGAGCTCCCAGTCGATCTCGCCGATCTCAATGCGGTATTCGGGAGCAGTCGGTGTCGCTGCCGGGATGGGCCAGGCCTGGCGCGCAACGGCTGCAGCCGCGGCCAGCGTGGCGGCGCCCAGGAACTGGCGGCGGCTGACAGCGGGCGCAGGCCGGAGATCAGTCTGACGGGGAGGGTGGCATCTCATGCTGGTTCAATCTTGACACGGGTTGGGTGGAGGGGCGGGGCGTGTATAGGCGTGCTGGCAGTCACAAGGGGAGGTGAGCGCTGCCTTGGTATGATTAGGGGCGAAAAAGACAAGCCGTTACCATGGTTGGGAACGGCAAGGAGAGAATTATGTCCGAAGCAAATGCCGTGAGTCCCATTCCTACCAAGATTCTGGTGCCTATTGACTTTAGCCCGTCGTCGCACGCAGCCCTGGAGTCGGCTGCCGACCTTGCCTTGCATTTTGGCGCGGCCATTCACCTGGTGCACGTGATTCCGATGTTTCCCGCCACCACGTTTCCGGACTTCATTCCGGAGAGCAAGTTCCTTGATGGAGCCAGGGCAGAGGCCGAGCGGCATTTTGCCGCGGCCAGCGCCGATCTGGTTGGCAAGGGAGTCAAGGTGAGTTCGAGCGTGGAAGTGGGCGACGACGTGGCCAGCGCCATTCTGGAAGCGGCCGAGCGCGAGAAGGTCGACCTGGTCGTAATCTCCACGCACGGCCTCACCGGCTGGCATCCGCTGGTGTTCGGCTCGATTGCCGAGAAGGTGATGAAGCTGGTTGCCTGCCCGGTTCTGCTGCTGCGCACACCCAAGCCGGTGAGCACCGCCAAGGTTGCCTCGGGACGGTTGATGGAGTGGTGGTAGTCTTTGGCGGGATGGGTGGGGATCGTGCTTCCCTGCCCTCGCGCCTGAAAAAGGCGCAAGGATAGGGCGCGCAGATCTCTATGCGATGCCATTCAGCGCAGACCAGAGCCCTCCGCCTCCTCCGGGAGCGGGGTGGGCGGCTTGATGAGCAGGCCTTCGAGCTGGACCGCAGTCAGAACATGGACGATGGTCTTGGCGGCGCCGCCGTTGCCGTAGGGATTGGTCATGCCCTTCAAAGAGCCTCGGAACTCCTGACTCAGGGCGCGCGCGATGGCGGTTTGAATCGCGGCCGCCTCGGCGGGCGTGTCGATTACGTTGCCTGCGCGCTCGCGCCCCTGCTGGCGCATGCCCACGTTGACCGCAGGCAGCGCAAAGGAGGCGGCTTCCATGATTCCAGACGATGAGTTACCGACGATCGCGTCCACCTGGGCTAGAAGGCTCCAGTAGGTGACGGCGTCGAGGTTGATGTAGACGGCCGTATCCGGCCGCGTGGCGGCGAGCTGTCGGGTCCGTTCGATGAGCGCATGGCTTCCTGCGTCGCTGTTGGGATAAACAAAGATCAGCTGCCCTGGAGCCGCGGCCAAAGCGGCGAACAGCGCTTCCGCTTCCGCATTTGTATCCTGGAGAATGGTGACCGGATGCCATGCGGCCAGCAGCGCCGGCTGCTTGAGGGTGAGTCCGAGTTTGGCTTCAAGGGCCGGGCGGCGGAGGAGAGTCGAGCGGGTGATGTGGTCGAGCGAAGGTGCGCCGGCCACGTGGACGCGAACCGGCTCCTCGCCCATGGCAATGACGCGGCGTCGTGCTGTTGGGGTCGAGGTGAAGTGGATGTGCGCCAGCTTGGTGAGCGCATTGCGCACCTGGTCGTCGATGGCGCCTTGGGAAACCTCGCCGCCCTCGATGTGCGCGATGGGAATCCGCAGCGCCAGCGCGACGGAAGCTGGAGCCAGCATCTCGTACCGGTCGGCGATGAGCAGCAGAATGTCGGGGCGCCACGCAGTGAGCGCGTCGGCCAGGCCGAGAATGGCGACGCCGATCGTCTTGGCCATGCCGGTGTCGGTGTCTGAACTGAGCAGGCACTCGATGCGTGCCTGGATGGGGAAGCCGTCCCGCTCAATCTCCTTCACCGTGGCGCCGAGCTCGGGCGAAAGATGCGCACCCAGCACGAAGACGGCGAGTTCGACCTGCGGGTGCGCGGCCAGCTCGCGCAGCGGCCAGTAGAGATGGCTATAGTCAGCCCGCGAACTGGTGATGACGCCGATTCTGCGCTTGGCGGGGTTCGTTTCGCTCATGGGATGGGACGCCTGAATGAACCAGTCACACCATGCAGTATAGATGGAGCGGGAATTGGGGTTGTGCGCGCAATCAAAGCGTCAAACCTTCTGCCGATGCGGTCCATTGGCTGCTCGCATACACTGGATGGATGCCTGCACATTTAGGTTGGATTTCCGGCTGAAAGGTTCCAGCCGCAACGGGGAAGACGGGATATGCGAAGGATTGGGGCTGCGGCCCTTGCTCTTGGGTCGGTTGTGTTGATGGCTGTTGGGGACGCGCAGGCGGCGGTCGTGCGCTACGACGCCGAAGCGGTGCGGCTGAACAATCGCGGCGTGGCGCAGATGGGTCAGCAGTTCACGGAGAAGGCCGCGGACACCTTTGCAGCGGCCATGAAGAAAGATCCGAAACTGGCGCAGGCGGCCATCAACGAGGGCGTTGCGCTGATGACCCTGCAGAAGCTGGACGAGGCGAAGAAGGCGCTGCAGGCGGCCATTGCTCTGGACCCCAACAGCGCGCAGGCCTGGTACAACCTGGGCCTGGCGCAGCACGCGGGCAACGAACTGGAGCCGGCTCTCAAGAGCTTCCAGCAGGCAGTGAAGGCCGATCCGAGAGATGCCGACTCCTATTATTTCGAGGGCGTTTGCGACGGAGAGCTGAAGGATTTTGACGAGGCTTTGGACGTGTTGCAGCAGGCGCTCACGATCAATCCGCTGGAGGCTTCGGCGGAGTTTGCCATGGCGCGCGCGCTGCAGCGCCTGGGGCGCAAGGCGGAGTCGGCGGATCACTTCAAGCGTTTTCAGCACTTGACCAGCACCAAGATCGGTGCGCCGATCGGGCTGGCATACGGCGAGCAAGGCCACTACTCGACGGTGACGCCGGTCGAGGAGCCGGAGGGCGCCAACAAGGCGATGATTGCGGTGAAGCTGGTGGCGCGGGATTTGGTTGGCGGTCGCCCACCCTTGCCGCAAAAAAAAGTGCGCAGCAAGGATGGGGCACCCACGGTGTGGACGACAACGGGCGGCGCCTGCATGATGGACGCGACTGGCGATGGACATATGGACCTGGTGCTGATGCAGGCGGGGCCGCAGGCGATTCGTGTGCTGCATGCCACGGGCAATGGGAACTTTGAAGAGTGGGACGCGGCGGCGGCGGGCCTGAAGGCGCAGGGACACGCCGTTGCCTGCGCTGTGGGCGACTACGACGGCGATGGGCTGAACGATCTGGCCGTGGCGCTGGATGACCAGGTGCTGCTGTTCCGCAATCTGGGCAAGGGCAAGTTTCAGGATGGGACGGCGGAGGCAGGACTGGGGGCGCGCAACCGGCCTTCGGGAATTACATTTGTCGATTACGACCACGACGGCGATCTGGATCTGTTCCTGACTGGATCGCCCATGAAGGACGGCGACGCGCCGAATGTGCTGTGGCGCAACGACGGCAACAAAACGTTTACCGAGTGGACGGAGCCGACGGGCCTGGACGGCGCCGGCAAAACCACCGCTGCCATTCTCACCGACTTCAACAACGATCGTGCGGTGGATATTGCTGTGACCGGCGCCACCTGCAGTGGGGCCGACGCCGCTTGCGCGGCAACAGCGCCTGTGATCTATGTGAATCCGCGCGAGGGGAAATATCCGGCGCAACCACTCTACGACGGCGGGAAGCTGCCTCCCACAACGGGCATCGCGGTGCTCGACTTCAACAAAGACGGCTGGATGGATATAGCCGTGACGCATGACGGCGCGCCGGGGCTGACGCTGTGGCGAAATGTCCCAGGTCCCAACAACATTGGCCGGAGGTTTGAAAGGGCGGAGCTCCCGCTCGACGGCGCGCTGCGCGGATGGGGCGTGACGGCTGTCGATATTGACAACGATGGTTGGATCGACCTGGCGGCGATTGTGGATACCGCGACCGGTCCCCAGGTGCGTGTGTTTCGCAACCGCGGGGATGGGACGTTCGAGGATGTGAGTCATGCGCTCGGCCTCGATGCCGTGAAGCTGCACGAGCCGCGCGGGTTGATTGCGGCGGATGTGGACGGCGACGGAGCCGTAGACATGATTGTGACGCAAGTGAACGCGCCGCCGGTGCTGCTGAGGAACGTGGGCGCGAACAAGAATCATTTTGTTCGGCTCGATCTGACGGGGTTTGCGGACAACAAGACGGCGATTGGCGCGAAGGTGGAGATCTTCGCGAATGGGCATTGGCAGAAGTGGGAGTTGGCCGGCGCATCGGGCTACCTGACGCAGGCGCCGCCGCAGATTCTTGTCGGCCTGGGCGATGGCGATGGTGTTGATCTGTTGCGTATTCTCTGGCCCACGGGAGTGTTGCAGGACGAGATCGATTTTCCGAAACTGACCAATGGGCGCGCGGTGATTGCCATGAAGGAAGCAGACCGCCGCGGCAGCTCGTGCCCAGTGCTCTTCGCGTGGGATGGGCACAAATTCAAGCTGGTCACGGACGTGATTGGCGCCGGCGTGGTGGGACACTGGTTCACGCCTGAGCGGCGCAACATTCCCAACCCCGGCGAGTGGATTAAGGTGGATGGCGCCGCGGTTGAGCCGGTGAATGGACGTTTGAGCATGCGCTTCATGGAACCCATGGAGGAGGTGAATTACGTTGACCAGCTGCGCCTGGTCGCGGTGGACCACGCGGAGAATGTGGAAGTCAATCCCGACGAACGCTTTCTCGACGACCCGCCCTTCGCTTCGGGGCGCGTGGTGGCGAGCGACGGCGCGCGTCTGCCGGTGGGCGCGTGGGACGGCGAGGGGCGCGATGTGCTGGATGCGGTGAGCCGCCGCGATCATGCGTTCGCGAGCGGGTTCACGGCTCCGCCGTACGACGGGTTTGCCAATCTGCACGCGCTGACGCTCGACCTGGGCAAGGTGGATGCGCAGAAGCCGCTGAAGCTGCTGATGACCGGCTACGTGAACTACTTCAGCGCAACGTCGCTCTATGCGGCGTGGCAGGCGGGGATCAAGCCGATGTCACCGTATGCCGAGGCGCAACTACCGGATGGAAGCTGGACGCGCATTGCGGACGACGTGGGCTTTCCCGCCGGTCTGGAGCGGACGATTGTTGTGGATCTGACGGGCAAGGTGCCTGCGGGTGCGCACAAGATTCGTCTCACTACCAATCTCGAAATTTACTGGGACCAGGTACTGGTAGATAACAACGCCGAGGCGGCGGCGAAGACGACGGAAGTGCCGCTGGCCGCGGCGACGCTGCACTTCCGCGGCTATCCCAAACAGATTGATCTGGCCAGCGACGGCGATCTGGATTACGACTACGACCGCGTGAGCCTGACGGGCCCCTTTCAGCATCAGCGCGGCAACTACACGCGCATGGGCGATGTGACCGCGCTGCTGAAGGGCATTGACGATCGCTATGCGATCTTTGGCAGCGGCGAGGAGATTGCTGCGGAGTTCGATGCAACCAAGCTCCCCGCCCTGCCCGCGCATTGGAAGCGCGACTACTTTTTCTACGCGAACGGTTATGTGAAGGACATGGACTGGTGGGATGCGTCGCCGTTTACGGTGGCGCAGCTGCCCTTCCACAAGATGAGCACCTACCCTTATCCGGCGAACGAGAAATTTCCCGACGATGCGGGAGGCCTGGAGTACCAGCTGAACTGGAATGACCGCTGGGATTCGGGCGATCCGGTGCGGTCGTACCGGTTCGATTACCGGCTGATGCACGCGACGCCAGCCGATGATTTGTCGCCTGTTTCGGGCACGGCTGCGCTGCAATGAACGACGGGCATTGTCCGCTGGCGGAAGCTGCGCAGGGTTAGAGGAGCCGAACAGGGGAGTGCGCTTTGCGTGTTTGGGATCGATCGACGCGTGTTTGGGACAGGTCAACGGCGATTCTCTTTGCGCTGTCCGCTTGCTTTGTCTATTGGGCGCTTTCGATTGCGGCGTCATTTGGCCCCGACTTCAAGATCACGATACATCCTCTTCAATTTGCCATCGATTCGAGGTTCATTCTTCTGATGGCCGCGTCGTTCCTACCCGCGCTCTACTGCTTCTCTGCTTATCCAGAATGCAGATCATCGCTGGAAAAGGTAAATACGAGCTGGAAAGTTTATTTCGTGGCCCTTGCGACCGGTTTCATTCCTGTTCTTAGCTATTTTGGCTCCCACTATCCTGCTTTTCCATGGGGACGCCCAGTCGCGATGCAGCTCGCCAGGGCATTTGCAAACAATTTGTTCTTATCGCCTTTGTGGGAGGAGATTGTCTGGCGAGGATGTTTCCTGAGGAAAATCAGGTCATTTTCTTCTGCATCGAGTGGGATACTGCTCATGTCGGTCGGATGGACCCTTTGGCATGGGGGGTATATCGCGTTTCTTTCGAGCGGAGGCATTCCAAGTGAGGTGCTTTCCGTTTTGCCGTTCACCTACTTTTGCTCGGGGATCATATTCGGCTCGGTGTTTGAACTGGGGCGAGGAAGTATTTGGCCTTGTGTCCTGCTGCATTCGACCTTCAACGCCTCCGCCCTGATTTACTACACAACGTATGGTCGAGTATCCGAGTTGGGTTCATACGTTGCCGAACTGATCTTTATGGCAATCGCGGCGGTGATCTTCTTCATCATTGCAATTCGCCGAAGCCGCTGCGCGGAGCTCACGTCGGCGCTTCCCGCGGTATGACGGTCGTGCCAGCTCGGAGACGATTCACGGAGCGACATGAGGAATGATTTGGTGCTGGAACCGGCTACGCGGCAACTGGAGCTTCTGCGCACCCGCGCGATCTCTGTCGCGGAACTGGCAGAGGCGCACATCGCCCAGATTGAGCGGTTGAATCCCACCCTGAATGCGCTGGTGGATTACGACGCGGAGCGGGTGCGCGCGCGGGCGCGGAAACACGATGCGTGGAGTGGGACTCGTGCGCGAAGGCCGTTGTTCGGGTTGCCGGTTACGGTGAAATCTTCAATTGCGACGCGAGGTTTGAAATGCGAGATTGGCAGTCTGCTGCACAAGGGCGAAATTCCTGCCCACGACGCGGTGGTGGTGGCGCGCCTGCGGGCGGCTGGAGCGCTAATTCTAGGCACGACCAACTGCCCGGAATTCCTTATGGCCTATGAGACCGACAATCTGCTCCATGGGCGGACGAAAAACCCCTGGGACCTGGAGCGGTCGCCGGGGGGCTCGAGCGGGGGCGAGTCGGCGGCGATCGCGGCAGGAATGTCGGCGGCGGGGCTGGGCAGCGATAGCGGCGGCTCGGTTCGCGTGCCGGCGCATTTCACGGGCATCTGCTCGCTCAAACCCACGCCGGGACGGATTCCGGGGCGCGGGCATCTGCCGCCGTGCGTGGGACCGTTTCAGATACTCGGGGCGATTGGCCCGATGGCGCGGACAATGGCTGATGTGGCCATGATGTTCAAGATGCTGAGCGGGCACGACCCGGCCGATCCGGCGAGTGCGCCGGTCGCTCCCCGCGTGCCGGGACTGGATGAGCTGCGGTCGAATCGAATTGGATTTTTTGAGGACGACGAACTGGTTCCAGTAACGCCGGAGACGCGTGCCGCTGTGCAGGCAGCGGCAAGGGCGCTGCGCGAGGCAGGGTTTAGCGTAGAGCCGTTTCGACCGCGGACGCTGGAGGCGCTGCGGAAGTTGTGGTGGAAGTTTTTTGTGCAGTGCGGCGCGATGTTTTATACGCCGGAAATTCAGGGCCGAGAAGATGAGTTAAGCCCGATCTTCCGGGAGTTTTTGAGCATCGCCGGGAGCGCGTCTCCGCTGACGGCCAACGAATTGCTGGGCGCCTGGGCAGAACTTGATCTGCTGCGCGCCAAGACGCTCGAGGAGCTTCGCAGCTATCCCGTTCTGCTGTGTCCCGTAGCCAGCGTTCCGGCCTTTCGGCATGGGGAACGCCGATGGAATGTGGAGGGGCAGTGGGTCGAGTACCTGGACGCCTGGCGATTTACGCAATGGTTTAACGCGCTGGCCTGCCCGGCGGCCGTGGTGCCCGTTGGACGGGCAAATCAAGGCGAGGAGACCGGGTTGCCGATTGGCGTGCAGATTGTAGCGCGGCCGTTTGACGATGAAACGGCGCTGGGCATTGCCGCAGTGCTTGACGCGGCATTCGGATATCGTGCGCCGGCCATGGCGCTTGGCATTTAGCCCCGTCCCAAGTCAAGTTCATCCATCACAGACAGATGTTCAAAGAGCAGATAAAAGCTAGATAACGGGCGCGATTGGAACGGCATCGCCTCAATCTTTGGGTGGAGGCGGGCCGCTGATGATCGCGGTACTCTGGTGCTTCCGCTTCCCCAGAAACGGAGCGCACAGGGTGCGCAAGATCTGGCATGAACGATTTGCCGAGACCCCTGATGTACTGAAGAGCGCGCGGCGCGAACAGACCATCGTGCCGGTGCTTGATCTTCAGATCGGTGGCGATGAATTCATCACCATGGCGGGGCCCTGCTCGGTGGAGACCGAGTTCCAACTGATGGCGACGGCCAACCATGTGCGGCGCGCCGGCGCGCGTATTCTTCGCGGCGGAGCCTTCAAGCCGCGCAGCTCTCCTTACGCATTTCAAGGGCACGGCCTGGAAGGCCTGAAGATGCTGGCGCGGGCGCGCGAAGAGAGCGGCCTGGCGATCGTCACCGAAGTCATGTCAGAAGAAGATGTGCCCATGGTGGCCGAGTATGCGGATATTCTGCAGATCGGCACGCGCAACATGGAGAACTACGCGCTGCTGGAAGCGGCGTCGCGCAGCGGCCGGCCGGTGCTGCTGAAGCGCGGCATGGCGGCCACGATTGCCGATTGGCTGGGCTCGGCGCAATTGATTCTGGACAACGGAAATCCCAATGTGATTCTCTGCGAGCGCGGCATCCGCACCTTTGAGACGGCGACGCGCAATACGTTTGACGTGGCTGCAATTGCGCTGCTCAAGCAGATTTCGCATCTGCCGGTGATTGCGGACCCCAGTCATGCCGCGGGGCATCGCGACCTGGTGCCGGCGCTGGCTCGCATTGCGGTTGCATCCGGAGCGGATGGGCTGCTGGTCGAGGTTCACCCCAATCCCGACAAGGCCTGGAGCGATGGCGAGCAGTCACTCGACTTTGCCGGATTTGACGCCATGATGGACGGGTTGGAGCCTTGGCTGGAGGTACGTGTGCGCGAACTGGAGCGCCGCGAGAGCTGTGGTGCGCAGCCAATGGAGGCTGTGGGATGAAGGTTCCCCTTCGGCTGCCGGCGGCGTATGCGTTCCTGGTGCTGCTGATTCCTGTCTGCGCGTGGCCAGGCGATGCGGCTCAGAGCGCAGATGCGGCCATCGCCGCGGATGTGATTGTAACGGCGGCGCCGGTCTACGCGCCGCTGGCTGGGCTGAAGGGCAGCGAGCGGTTTCCCAGGGGCGCGCAGCTGCTGCTGATTCACGCCGGCAAGGCAGAGCCGCTGGTGACGGGATTCTGGGCCACCGCGGATGCGAATGTCTCCTTTGAAGGCACGCGGGTGCTGTTCGCAGGCAAGCAAGCGGCGGGCGACCCCTGGCAGATTTGGGAGCTGAAACTGAGGGATCGTTCCCTGCGCAAGTTGATCGCGGGTGAGGCTGATGCGATTCGCCCGTTCTATCTGCCTGCCGGCCGGATGGTGTATGCGCGGCACACTTTGGGTGGATTTCAACTGGAGGCGGCGGGGGCCGATGCAGCGTGGCTGCTTGCGCCGATCGACGACCATGCGCAGCAAACCGTGCTGCCGCTGAGCTATGCACCGGGCAACGCGATTCCTGTGGACGTGATCCGGGACGGGCGCATACTTTTCGAATCGGGATATCCGCTTGGGTCGGGTGCGACGCCGGAGCTTTACCTGGTTTATTCCGACGGCTCGGGAGTTGAATCGTACCGCTGCGATCACGGGCGGGCGCGCTGGGGCGGCAAGCAGTTTGCGTCCGGCGATGTCGTGTTTACGCACGGAAGCTCGCTGGCGCGGTTTACTTCTCCGCTGGCGCATGAGGCGGCGATTGGCGCGCCGCATGCCGAGTACGCGGGATCGATTGCGGAAACGGCGGCGGGAGACTGGTTGCTCAGCGCGCGGGTGGCGGCGGCCGCGCGCTACGCGCTCAAACAGTGGAAGCCGGGAGCGACGGCGCTGAAAACAGTTCTGGCAGTTGCCGGTGAGGATCTGGTTGAGCCAGTCGTTGTGGCTCCCCGCGTGCGACCCAAGCGCCATCCGTCTGGGCTGCATCCGTGGAGCTACGCCAACATGATGGCGCTCGATGCGCGGCAATCGCGCGCAGGCGACTTGAAGGCCGCTCCGGCCGAGGTGCGGCTGGAAACGATGGATGCGCAAGGCCACGCGGTGATCACGGGCACGTCGCCAGTGGAGGTAGATGGCTCGTTCCTGGTGAAGGTGCCGGCGGACAAGCCAATCCGTTTTGCATTGCTCGATGCGAGAGGTGCGGTCGTCCGCCGGGAGCACGGCTGGTTCTGGATTCGCGCCGGGGAGCAGCGCTACTGCGTGGGCTGCCACACCGGCCCGGAGCGATCTTCTGACAACCACGTGCCCGCGGTGCTGCTGCGCACCACCACGCCGGTGGACCTGACCGGCGCCAAGCCAGTGACGGCGGCAAAGTCCAGCACGCAGGGGGGCAATTGAAATGTTGAAGCGCTTTCTTGTTGTTTTCGGCGTGCTCGGTCTGGTTTCTACGTATGGTCTCGCCGGCGCGCAGTCACTTTCCGCTGCTGCTCCTGGCGCGCAAGCGCCGTCTGCCCCACTGCAGGTGGCTGCCGCACTGCAGGTGGCTGCCGCACAGCATGCGCCGCAGCCGACGATCCGGTTTGAGGACGCAAGCGACAAGGCGGGCATCAACTTTACGCACAGCTTCGGATCGCGCCAGCTTGGTTCGCTGCTTGAGGGCACCGGCGCGGGCTGCGTCTGGTTCGATTACAACAACTCCGGGCTGCCGTCGCTCTACGTGGCCAATGGACGGCCGCTCGATGATTCCATGCATCCCTATCCGCTCAAGGAGAAGCCGGCCACGCCGCCGCACAATCATCTCTATCGCAACGACGGCAATGGGCACTTCAGCGATGTGACCGACAAGGCCGGTGTGAATCCGGATATGTATTCGGACGCGGTGGCCGTGGCCGACTACGACAACGACGGCAATGAAGATCTGCTGGTGACCGGCTATGGGAAGGTGATTCTCTATCACAACGACGGCAATGGACACTTTGCCGATGCCACCCAGAAGTCCGGCATCAAGGTGGATGGCTGGGCTATCAGTTCCACGTGGCTGGATTACGACAGGGACGGCTGCGTGGATTTGTTCGTAGGCCGCTACGTGAAGTTCGATCCCAAGTATCGCGCCTTCTATGCGCCCACCAATTACCCTGGGCCACTGGACTACGAGGGCGAGACCAATCAGCTGTTTCACAACAACTGCGACGGAACGTTTACGGAAGTGAGCGAGAAGTCCGGCATCGGCGCCTATGTGGGGCGCGCCATGGGCGTGACGGCGGCAGACTTCGACAACGACGGCTGGGACGACATTTACGTGGCCAACGACCGCACGGAGAATTTCCTGTTCCACAACAAGCACGATGGAACCTTTGAAGAAATCGGAAACGATTCAGGCACGGCCTTCGGACAGAATGGCGAGTCGACCTCATCGATGGGCCCGGTGTTTGCGGATCTTGAGGGGCGTGGAGTTCTGGATCTATGGGTCACGGACGGACACTACAACCGGCTGCTCCACAACACGGGCAAGCTGACGTTTGAAGATATGGGCGCGCAGACCGGCGTGTCGCAAGTGAATGCGCAATATGTGAGCTGGGGCACCGGGATTTACGACTTCGACAACGATGGCCTGCTCGACATTCTGATCTTTCACGGCGGCCTGATTCATTTAATTCCGCAGGAGCACACGTTGTTTCGAGGAGTGGGCGGCGGCAAGTTTGCCGACGTATCGCGCGAGGCCGGGCCGATGCTGAGCGAACGGACAACAGCGCGGGGAGCGTGCTTTGCCGACTACGACAACGACGGCAAGGTGGATGCATTTCAAGTGAACCTGGGCGGGCGTGGAACGCTGGTGCATAACGTCTCAACGAACACCGGGCATTGGGTCGCGGTGAAGCTCAAGGGAACGAAGAGCAATCGCGACGGGATTGGCGCGAAGGTAGAGGTGTTTGCCGCGGGCAAGCGCTGGACCGCGGAGCGCGTGGCTGGATCGGGCTATCTATCGCAGGACGACGGGCGGCTGCATTTTGGGCTGGGCGCGGCCACGACGATTGACAAGCTGTTGGTGCACTGGCCGAGTGGGCGCGAACAAACGCTAGAGAAGTTGAGTGTGGACCGCGTGTTGACGGTGGAGGAACCGAAGTGAGGGAGCGCAGTACACATCCCGACGCCGCAGATGGGACTGTGCTCGCTCATGCTTTCCGCGCAAAGCGCGGAAAGCATGGGGCACCCGGCGCTGGTAGGTTGGGAGTTTTCCACGCTGGCGACAGGAACATGAGCGTCGCCGGGGTGGGGCGCCCGGCGTTGCTTGCCGGCGTGTTGGTCGCGATTGCGATGTGGAGTTTGGGAACGGTTCATGCGCGCGAGCAGCAGCCATCGGCTGAGAGCTTGGACTATGCATCGCCGTTGGAGGTGCTGATCTCTCCTGACGGTACACGGCTCTTTGTGCTGTGCCAGGGGAGCGAAGAGATCCGCGTGCTGGACGGGGCCAGCTATGCGCCGATCAAGAAGATTGCCGTGGGCCGCGTGCCGCGCGGAATTTCGCTGTCGCCGGATGGTGCGCGGCTGTTTGTCGCCAACTCGTGGGACGACACGCTTTCGGTGATCGATACCAAGGCTCTGGAGGTAGTGGCTACCTGGCCGGTTGGCGCGGAGCCCTCGAGCGTGGTGGAAGATCGCGCCGGCAAGCGGCTATTTGTCGCCAATCGCATCTCCAGCGATGTGGCAGTTCTGGATGCGGCGACGGGCACGGAAGAGAAGCGGCTGCTGGGCGGGCGCGGAGCGAGTTATCTTGCCCTCTCGCCGGACGGAACAAGACTGTACGCGACGCATGTGTATCCCAATCCTTCGCCGTATCGCACCGCGCCAGAGTCGGAGATCACGGTCATCGACGTGGGCCGCGCAGTGGTTGTGGATCGCATTCCGCTGCATGGGATTGCCGGGGTTTTTCACACGGCATTTTCCGCGGATGGCCGCCTGGGCGTGGTGGCCGAGTATCACCCCAAGAATCTCGTCACGCTTGCTCATCTGGAGCATGGTGGAGCATTCGAATATACGCTGATGGTGTTTGGCGCGGACGTGGGCAAGACGGTGGAGGTGCCGCTCGACGAGCTGGAGCGCTACGCCTCGCAGCCGTTCGGCGTGGCGATTGCCCCCGATAAATCGCGCATCTACGTATCGAGCGGCGGCTCGGAGATTGTGACCGTGATCGATGTGCCGCGGCTACTCCGCTTCATTCACGCGCATCCGGCGCCGTTCGTCGAGGATCTTGCGGCAAGCGCGAACTATGTGGTGACGCGGATCGGGGTAGGAATGAATCCGCGCGGGCTGGCGCTGACCGGCGATGGGCGCAGATTGTTTGTAGCTAACCGGCTGGACGACACGATCAGCGTGATCGACACGCGAAACAATGAAGTGACAGCGACGGTCAAGCTGGACGGTCCGAAGAGTGTCTCTCCACTGCGGCGCGGAGAGCAGACTTTCTACACCGCGCGCTACTCCTTTCAGGGGCAGATCGGGTGCGCCAACTGCCACATCGACTCCACCTTCGACGGGCTTCAATGGAACCTGGAGCCGGATGGCTTTGGCCGCAATACCGTGGACAACAAGCTGATCGAGGGCATCAAGGGCACGCAGCCGTACAAGTGGACGGGAACCAACCCCAACATCCCGACCGAATGCGGGCCGCGCACGGAGAAATACTTTTGGCGCTCGGAGAACTACGACGACCTGACGCTTGCGGATCTGACTCTCTACATTCGCAGCATCGAGCCGCGGCCCAATCGCTGGAAGCTGCCAGGATACGAGTTGACGCCGGCGCAGGAGCGTGGCAAGGCGATCTTCGAGCGCAGCGTGGACAAGTTCCAGAATCCGATTCCAGAGGCCAACCGCTGCGCGTTTTGCCACAGCGGGCCCAAGGGAACGAATCAGAAACTGTTCGATGTGGGAACCAAGAAGGCGCTGGACAATCCGGGCCTGTTCAAGTCGCCTCCATTGACGAACATTGCGCTTACCGCGCCGTATCTCCACGACGGGTCGGCGCGCACTCTGGAAGAGATCTGGACCGTCTATAACACGCAGGACAAGCATGGACGGACCAACGACCTGACCAAGGATGAACTCAACGATTTGGTTGAATATTTGAGGGCGCGATGAAGAAGCATTCCAACAGGGCGGAGCTGTTGCTGGCCGGGATGGTGATTCTGCTGGGCGTTGCAATGGCCCCGGCAGCAGCGTCTGCCGAGCCGCGCGGGACTGCCGCGGCGCAGGCGCCGCAGATGCCGGTCTTCCGCTTCGAGAACTTCACCACCGCCAACGGGCTGCCGAATAATCACGTCTTCGCCGTGCTGGTCGATGGAGGCCGTGTGTGGGCGGGAACCGAGGACGGCCTGGCACTGTACGAGAATCATGTATGGAAGACGTACACCACCGCCGACGGGCTAGCGCATCGCGCCGTGCTTTCGCTGGCGCTGGACAAGCGAACCGGGGATCTGTGGGTGGGGACGATGGGCGGGTTGAGCCGCGTCTCCGGCGGACGCATCGACAGCTACACGCAGTTGAACTCGGGGCTGAGCAACGACGTGGTGTACGGCATCTCGGTGGAAGGCGAGAATGTGTGGATTGCCACTGCAGCAGGCGGCTGCCGGCTCAACCTGCACTCAGGCGAGTGGTCGCTCTACAACGAGCGCAACACACCGATGTTGGAGATCTGGGCGTATGGAGTTTCCGCGACGCCGACCAAGGTGTATTACGCGATCTGGGGCAGCGGCTTGCTCGAATACGACCAGAAAACCGGGCGCTGGGACAAATACGAAGACCCGGACGGCGAGAACGAGATGGTGCTGTTCAAGGATCAGGGTCTGATCCACGAGATTGTCACGTCGGTCAGTTATGTAGACAATATTGTTTGGGCTGCTACCTACTTTGGGGCCAGCCGGTACGACGGGCGGTACTGGCACAACTTCCTGACGAAAGACAGCGGTCTGCCCTCGAATTTCATCAACCAGGTGAGAGGCGTGGACGCGACGCGCGCCTGGTTTTCGACCGACAAGGGCCTGGCCTATTACGACGGAACGAACTGGGCTGTCTATCGGCCTTCGCTCAAGGATGGAAAGCCGGAGATGACCGTGCGCGACGCGGAAGGCAAGGTAACTGCTATTGCAGTAACCACGGCGCCGGCGCACAACTACGTTCTCGGCATCGATTTTGACGGCGACGATATTTGGGTTGCCACCGCCAAGGGTTTGAGTCACGGAATTCGACAACATCGATAAGAACATAAGGAGAAACACGAGCATGAATGCATTTGCAGATATTCTGGAAGCCATTGCCCACGCACCGATTGAAAAACGCGCCATGACCAATCACGGCGTGCTCAACGAGGCCTATGCCTATGCCAAGCCGAGCTCGTTCTCGCGCGGCATGCGGATCGACATCGGCGGGGTTTGCATCCTGCTGATCTCGGGCACGGCGTCGATCGACGAGAACGGCGTGAGCGTGCACATTGGCGATTTCTCTCGGCAGTTGCGCCGCACCTTTGACAACATTACCGGGCTGCTCGAGAGCGAGGGCGCAACCTGGCACGACATTGTGCGCACCAGCTGCTACCTGCGCGACATCGACCGCGACTACGACGTGTTCAACGCCGGGCGCACGGCCTTCTTTGAGGAGCAGGGGCTCGATCCGCTGCCGGCCTCGACAGGGATCCAGGCGCACCTGTGCCGGCCGGAGCTGCTCATTGAGATTGAAGCCATCGCCATGTTCCGCACCGACAAGAAGGAAGAAAGCAAGGGTTAGTTCGCATGCGCAAGGGATGGCTGTTGGTTGCCGCCGGGCTGGGCGCCGCGGGTCTTGTTTCGATGGGAGCAGCACAGAGCACGCATGTGTGCGAGTGCGGCGCGCATCCGCCGGGGCCGCCGAAGGACCGCGAGGTTGTGCCCTATGCGGGCGAGCCCGCGGATCTGAGCCCGTACACGAAGTTTGCGTCGCCCTACGACCGCAACTACACGCATCCCAATATCTATGTTGGCGCCGCGCGTGACGTTCCCGTCCCGACGGACCTGACCGAGGTGCGCATCGGCTTCCTGGGTCCAATCGAGAACAACTCGGAATCGGTTCTTGGACTGCGCATGCTGCACGGCGCTCAGCTGGCTATTGAAGAAGCCAACGCCCGCGGCGGCTATGGCGGCAGGCCCTTCAAGCTGCTGCCGCACAACGACTACGACAACTGGCAGGCAAAGGCGGTGTACGGCGACGTGCGGCCCACCGATCCAGCGATCTGGGGTTCGGCCTCGGATGAAGCGGTGAAGATGGCCTACGACGAGAAGGACTGGGCGATCTTTGGCTCCATTAGTTCCGAGTCCACGCACATTGCTCTGCGCGTAGCTTTGCGCGCCGAGATTCCGATCGTGAACTCGGCCTCCACCGATCCCACCATTCCCGAGACCTATATTCCCTGGTACTTCGGCGCCATGCAGGACGACCGCGAGCAGGACCTGACGCTGGCGCGCCACATTTATACCGAACTTGGCCTGAAGCGTGCGGCCATGCTCAGGTCGAGCAGCCGCTACGGCCGCTTCGGCGTAACCAAGTTCATGGACGCTTCGCGCCGCCTTAGGCATCCGGTGGTGATGGAGCAGATCTTTCAGCCTGGGGATACGGATTATTCGAAGGAACTGAAGGTGATTCGCAGCTCGCGCGCTGACGCCGTGGTGCTGTGGGCCGACCAGCCTGAGGCAGCGGCGATTCTGAAGCAAATGCGGGCAGCGGGAATGAAGCAGCGCGTCTTTGGCGCGTATCGCACCCTGGGCGACACGCTGCTGCAAAAAGCCGGCGACGCGGCAGAAGGATTCGAGGCCGTGTATCCCTACGACCCCACCCGCAACGATCCTCAGTTGCTGGATTTCAACCGCCGCTATGAAGACCGCTTCCAAGAGAAGCCGGAGCAGTTTGCCTCCGTGGCGTTCGACACCATGAATGCGCTGCTCGAGTCGATCTGCAAGGCGGGGTTGAATCGCGCCCGGATTCACGATGCGCTGGCCGATATTGATCACTACGACGGCGTCACCGGGCGCATGATCTTCGATCCCAACCAGAAGAATGTTGCCCCGCTCTATCTGGGCACAGTGCACAACGGAGCCATCACCTATCGCGTCACGACCATGGAGAAGCCACCTGCGGTGGGGCTGACGCTGCTGACGCAGCCAGAGAGTGCAATTGCGATTCCTTCGGAGACGGGACAACCACGCCAAGCCCTTGGCGCGCAAGCGCAGTCTGCCGCACCGCAGGTGCTGCCGTATGCGGTTGTGGGGGAGGATGGGGTGAACTACACGGGGCCGCATGCGAGCGACGTGCCGGCCGGCCCCATCTACGTGGTGCTCTTCGGACCCAGGGCGGCTGTGGTTGCGGCATCGCCGCAGGTGCAGGCGGCACTGGCTTTCAGCGTGGCGCGGGGCCGCAGGTGGAAGCTGCTGCCTGTGGAGAGCGATCAGAACTGGGGCGCGGCTTCGACTGCACTGGTGCATGCGTTGATGGACGGCCACGCGCTGGCGATTCTCGCTCTCGATCGCGACGCAAGCCACCTGGCCGAGCAACTGGCGCTGAAGAGCTTTGTGCCGGTGGTGGCGTTGAGCGCAGACAAGGCGCTGACCTCGACCAACATTCCGTGGATCTTCAGGCTGCCGCGCGAAACGACCCCTGCCAATGCGCTGCGCATGCTGGTTGCCGCCGCCGCGCGCAGCGGAGCAAATTCCGAGCGGCTGCGGAATGTGCTTGCCTCCGGCGACCTGGTCTCCGGAGTGGCCTTTCTGCCCAGCGGCGAGCCTCGCATTCCATAAAGAAGCCGGCTCGTGCCCGTTTTCTGGTCTGCTTGCGCGCGCCGGGCGGAGTGCGTAGAGTTTGTCTCAAAGGAAGTGCATGAGGAAGCCGAAGATACTGGTATTTGGCCGCGTGGGTCAGGTGGGCTGGGAACTGCGCCACAAGCTGGCCTGCCTGGGAGATGTGACAAGCGTCGACTACCCGGAGATCGATTTTTCGAAACCAGCCACGATTCGTGCTGCGGTGCGGGCGGCCGAGCCCACGGTGATTGTGAATGCGGCGGCGTACACGGCGGTGGACAAGGCGGAGGCTCAACCGGAGCCTGCCTGGGCCATCAATGCAATCGGGCCTGGTGTCATTGCCGAAGAAGCCAGACGTCTGGGCGCTCTGATGGTGCACTACTCCACCGATTACGTTTATGACGGAAGCAAGGCGGGACCCTGGGTGGAGACCGATGTGCCCAATCCGCTGAATGTATATGGCAAGACCAAGCTCGCTGGGGATGAGGCGATTGCGGCTGTGGGCGGAGACTACCTGATTCTGCGCACCAGCTGGGTGTATGGAGCGCGTGGCGCGAACTTTTTGCTGACCATGCTGCGCCTGGCCAAGGAGCGGCCGGAGCTGCGCATTGTGGACGACCAGACGGGCAGCCCCACCACAAGCGAGTGCATTGCGCAGGCCACGGCGCAGATCCTGACGCAGGTGGTTGCTCCCGGCCGGGGCGGGAGCGGAAACGTACTCGGGGGCCGCAGCGGCGTGTATCACCTGACCAGCGCCGGCGCGACGACGTGGTTCGGTTTTGCGAAGCAATTTTTGAGCCGTAGGGGAGATGCGTGCCCGAACCTGACGCCGATTCCGAGCAGCGAATATCCTGTTCCAGCTCGCCGGCCCGTGAACTCAGTGCTGTCGTGTGAGCGGCTGGCGGAGACGTTCGGTGTGCAGATGCCGGCCTGGGAAGTCGCGCTGGAACTGGTACTGGAGACGCTGGCGGAGAGTGCGGGGAAGCCCTGAGCAGTTCTGTCTTCCCGATCCATGCGGAAAAGGGAGTGGGCAGCCCGTAGATTCGGGCTGCCCCTTCAGTTTCTCTCTCCAAGGCTTCACGGGTTAAGGGAGGTAGTAGCGCAGCGAGGTCCAGAACATGTTGTCGATGCCCTTGGCGCCGATGCCCGGAGTACCGGCTCCAGACCACCCTTCACGGACCGAGTAGCCGTACTGGAATCCCTGGCGGAATCGGCCGCGGTCTCCCTTGTAGATGTCGTACCACCAGCCGCCAGCGATCTCCTGCACGTCGCGGGTTTGCGCGCCGCAGGAGCCGCCGGAGTAGTAGCCAGTGGAACTGCCGCTGTATCCGGGGGCGGTGGTGCTGTTGCAGGAGGAGTTGGAAAGCATGCGCGAGCCGTATCCTACCGCAGCGGCAGACGGAACCTTCCAGGTTGCGCCCCACTTGCCGCCAGCGGCGATCTCAGCTGCGGTGGGCGTAGCGGTGCAGGTGGTGGTGCCGGTTACGCAAAAGGTCGCGCTGGGAGCGCCGAGCGTAGTGGCGGTGGCGGTGGCTTCGTCCTCGCGGCCGGCGTAGTCGCCGCCGTAGTTCAGATAGAGCGTGAGGCGCGGCGTGGGTGTGGCTTCGGCCGTGAAGAGGCCAGAGACATTGTGGATGGGCTCAAGCGTGCCGTTGGCGTTGGCGGTCACGTCGGCCAGCGTTGAGTCGCCATAGCGGCCTACGCCGGGACCGAACAGGCCTTTTGCGCCGAAGGTGAACTTGTTGGGAATGATGGGAACGCGGAGGCTCCCGCCGAAACCGCCAACCTTGATGCTGGAGGTGTGGTAGCCGGCCGTGCTGAGCGCCGGAGCCGCCAACACGGTAGATCCGGCCGCGGCTGTGGCTGCAATGTCGGTGAGGCCGCCGTAGAGGTTGCTGTTGGTGGTTTCACCGGGATAGACCGTTTCGTGCGCGAATCCCAGGATGCCGAAGAGTTCGAAGTGGCCCCAGCCTGGATCGAGAGCAACCTTGGCCAGGAAGTCGGGTGCCTGGTTAAAGGAGATGTTGGTGATGTTGGCGCAGGAGTTCACCGTCTTGTAGACGGGAACTGCAACGTCGATGGTATTGCCGGCCGAGTCAGTCTCCGCCTGGTTGGTGTAGTTGACGATCGAAGTTGAGGGAGAGCAGGCGCTGATGGCCGCGTTGTAATTGCCGCCATTGGCGCCGGCGCTGCCGAGCACGGCGTAGGGAGTGTTGCCGGCCAGCGAAGCGGTATAGAGGAGCTGTGGATTCTCAGCCGCAATGCCGAAGGCCGCGTTCTTCAAGGTCTTGACCACGCGGAAGCCGTACTGGCGGGTCCAGGCGAAGCCTGTGACGTAGTTCGGGTCTATGGTCAGCGGCGTCATAATGTCAGCCGATTCGTTGGAGATGGCCTTTTTGTCTTCGGTGGCCAGAGACCACATCTGCCCGCCTGCGAACCTCCAGTGGCTGTTGGTTTCGGCCGAACCCCAGATCACGCGCTGGCGAAGAACGTAGCTGTTGGACTGGTTGTTGTTCGACGTGATGCCGGTGCCCAGCCAGTCACCCTCATAGTAGCCGCGCAAGGTGCCCCAACTGGTTTTGCCCTCGACGTTGAGGCTGACGCGAGACTGCCGGCCGCTGCCGTAGAACTCACTGAGCGAATAGGCATCGGCGCCTTCGTAGGGAATGGCGCTGAATGCGGTGGGAATATCGCCGCCCGTAGCCTTGGTGCGGTAAATGGTTTCGGCCGCGGTGAAGCCTCCCGGAGTGATCGAGACGCCCTTGTAGTGGAGCACACCGGGGCTGTCGATCTCCTTCTTGATTTTGGCCGTCTCGTCGGAGACGGTAGTCGCCAGGGAGAGCTGGTTGCCCTTGAGGTCAGTCACCGTGGACTGCAGCGTGGTGACCGCGGTGCTGTTGTCTACGACTGCCTGATTCTCGGCCGTGGCCGCGGCTTCCGCCTTGGCTGCGGAGGCCTGGGCGTCGGCCGCCGCCTGCTGGGCGCGTTTCAACTCCTCGTCCTTTGTCGCAAGATCGCTCTTGAGGCCATTGATCTGGTTTTGCATCTCCTCGCGCAGAGCTTGAATCTGTTCTTCCACGGTGGGCGGAGGCGGTGTTTTGGCCTTCCTGGTTACGAAGTGCTTTTTGGCCGGCGCCGCCGGGTCGCTGGCGTGGGCGGACACGGCAACCAGACCGACTGCCAGAATTGCAGCGGCAGCAGTTCTCAACTTGAAGTTCATTGGGCCTCTCATTTTCCTCTCGAATCGGGTTGGTCAGTGGTAGCGTACGCCACAATCGCGAACGCGTTGGGCTCTCACACGGAAATAACTTGCACATCAAGCCGGATTGGTTTTTGCGTCAATTTGGGAATCACTTGGAGGCCGTATAAGGTGCTAGATTCAACGAATCCATCTGCGACATCCTCCGCAGTTCAGACTCGCAGAGTCAGGTTAATATTTGACTAATTCACGTATTTTTAACATTCAATGGACCACGTCAATTCCATGTTTGCGGGATTCATGAAACTGTAACAATGCAGATGCGATCAATAGCGCGATTGAAGTTAGGGATAGATGGAGCAAGTGGATGGAAGATTCGCCTGCCTGCACGGGCGGTTGCCGATTGCAGAGGAGACGGCCCATCTTGAGAGCTGTGTTTGGAGTAAGTCGGGAAGCAAGGTATTGAAAGAGCGATGAAGTACAACGAGTTATCGTTCCGCTGCGGAAGTTATAAATGACTTAGTCACCATGGAGTGACCGGCTCCCTGCGCTGGGCGTGGGTTAAGCTGTGAGCCGATGAGGGTCACAGTTCAGAGCCACAGGCGGAGAGGAACCGGTCATGAAGGAAAAGGTACGATTTGTGGGT
>Ga0302320_10000899_pt1 | contig 70949 bp, 49 predicted proteins | sample Bog_T0_3_FD_202130 | JGI IMG/M metagenome (GOLD analysis project Ga0302320, IMG submission 202130) | Peat permafrost microbial communities from Stordalen Mire near Abisko, Sweden - Bog_T0_3 | ecosystem: Environmental > Terrestrial > Soil > Wetlands > Peat | place: Sweden: Abisko, Stordalen Mire... | reverse complement strand
TGGGACGAGCGGGTCTGTGCGGGTCTCCAACCCAGGACTCCGTCCGCTTCGGCGGACTTCGGCCTGGGCTATTTTCGCGATCACCCTGCCGGGAGAAACCCGTGAGCGTGTGGGGTGCGGGCTCGAACGGCCGAGGTTCGTGGTTTCCCACCCATTCCGCGAAGTGCGCGGAATGGATGGGCACGGAGCTTTCTTGATGTCGCCGGAAGCGAGTCGACTGGAGTGTTCACTTTCCTGCTTGGTCGATTTGTGCGCGGGCTTTTGCCATGGCGTCGAGGCGACGCTTGGCTTCGGCTTCGTAATCGATGGGAACGCCGAACGAGGGGTGGGCTTTCTGGCGCGCGATGTAGGCGTCGAGGCGGGCGGCGAAATCGCTGTCGATGGCGGCGACGGAGGCCTGGGTTTTGGGCAGTTTCTCGCGGAGATGCGCGATTTCTGCGATGGCGCGTTCGGGGTGATAGCTTAGGCGGTCGCCGGTTTGCATGGCGTCGACGAGTACGTCGGGCGGGCCGACGACGGGCCACAATACGTTGGTGGCATCGTAGGCGCCGCGAAGCCGCGTCATGGTTCCGGCAAAGCCGTCGAGTTCGCCGCGGCGAGCGGTGAGGCCGGCGGCGCGGCGGACTTCCACCGTGACCCTTTCGGCTGTGCTGCGGCTGGCGACGGGGATGACGGTAGTGAGAGTGTTTCCTTCAAATGTCCAGCCGCCCTTACCAAGTATTTCGAAGTGCTTAACCGGCGCTCCGTTCACGGTGACGGATGCGGGAGGCCAGTCGGCGGGCAGACGGACTTCGAATCCGCGTGCCTTCAGCATTCCCACGAAACTGCCCTCGACGGGACCGATCTCCACCTTGAGGGTGTCGCCGGTTTGAGTAGCCTTGATGTGTGTGCGCGTGAAGACGCCGTGCTGGTAATCGACGGAGACGCCTGAATCCTCGTAGACCGAGTAGCTGGAAGTGGCTTCGGGCGCAAGCGGCCACACATTCACGATCAGCGGGTCGACGGGTTTTTCGCCGGTGTAGCGCATGGGCGGCTGCATGGGTACGATGGCGCCGGCGCGGACATAGACCGGCGTCTGGTCGAGGGAGAAGGTGCGCTCGACGGTGGTTGGACCGGTGAGGTGCTTGCCGGTGGGCCACTCAATCCAGTCACCCTGGGGAAGCCAAACATTTTCGGTGGCCAAGCCACTCATCTTGTCGGCTGGCGCGGTGATGGGGGCGGCGAGCATTTGGTCGCCGAAGAGGTATTCGTCCTTGTTATCGTAGGCTTCCGGAGCTTCCGGCCAGTCGTAGTAGAGGGGGCGGAAGAAAGCTACGCCGGTGTCGTAAGTGCGGCGGGCCTCGGTGTAGAGGTACGGCTGAATGGCGTAGCGCAATTGGAAGGAGGAGCGCAGGATCGAGGAGTATGGCTCGGGATAGGCCCAGACGCGGCGCTCCGATTCCGGATTTTTGGTGGTGTGGGTGCGCAGGATGGGGCTGAATGCGCCGAATTGGACCCAGCGCGTGTAAAGCTCGGGCTCGACCGCGCCGGGCATGTGGCCGCCGATGTCGTGGCTCCAGTAGGCATAGCCGACGTTGGCGGCGGTGGCCGTGAACCAGGGCTGGAAGGCGAGTGAATCCCAGACGGAAACCGTGTCGCCGGAGAAGCCGATCTGGTAGCGATGATTGCCGAGGCCGCCCCAGCGATGGAAGAGCAGGGGTCGCTTGCCTTCGCGCTGCTGGTCAGTGAAATGGACGTAGTTGAGCCACCAGGTGGGCATTACGCCGGGTAGGGCAGTGTGCTGCTCCTGCTGCCAGTCGAGCCACCAGAAGTCGATGCCCTGCTTTTCCAGCGGATGGTGGACCAAGTCCATGTAGTTGGTGGCGAATTTCTTGTCAGTGATGTCGAAGGGGACGTATTTCCTTGTCGCCGGGTCGATGCCCATGGCTTTGGCAATGGCCGGATACGCCTGCTCCCACGGCTCGATGCCGGAGGCAGGATGCAGGTTGAGCGTAGTCTTCAGGCCTTGGGAGTGGATGCGGGCGAGAAAATCGCCGGGATCGGGAAAGAGCGTCTTGTTCCAGGTGTAGCCGGTCCATCCGAGATCGTGATGCGACTGGTCGACTTCTCCGAGGGCGGTGAGCTGTTCCTTGCTGATGTGCCAGCCCATGTCGATCACCAGCACGTCGAGGGGAACGTCATTCTCGTGGAAGCCGCGCACCAACTCATCGAGTTCCTGATCGGTGTAGTCCCAGTAACGCGACCACCAGGCGCCGAAGGCGAAGCGCGGCGGGAGTGGAATGCGGCCGGCCACGCGGACATAATCGCCGAGGGCTTTGCGGTAGTCGTGGCCGTAGCCAAAGAAATAGATGTCCTGGCGATCGCCGGCGGCGCGCTCGATGACCCACGGCCAGGGGCTTTTTTCACCTTGCTTGAAGCTGAAATCGGCGGAGTCGAAAAGCGGGCGAGTCGAATCATCGACGAGCGCCCAGCCGGAGCGCGAAATGAGGCCTGGCTCGATGGGCTCACGGGTTTGCGAGCCCCGGGCGCCGTCGAGAGTTCGCGTGGTGCCTTGCAGGTTGCCGGGGTCGGTGAGGCCGGGATGCCATGTGACTGGCTTGCCATCGACGATGAGTACGATTTTGAGATTGTCGGGGGTGAAACGGCCGTCGCCGGTGTCGGTATAGGTGAGGGTCAGAGCGTTGGTCTTGATGGTATGCCGAGCGCTCTGTCCGTCGATGCTTACCGTGGATTCAAACTTCGGCACCGGCAGGCGGCGGTTGAGAAACACAAATGAAGCGTGGTCTTCGAATTTGCCGTCGGCGGCCCATTCCATGCGGATCAGTTCCGGCGTGAGGACGGTGAAACGGGCGTTGCCCACGGTAATCAATGCCTTTGGATCGGCTACTGGATCAGTGGCCTCGCCTGCAGATTCTGCGTGCGTGGCTGGGCCGGCAGGCGTTACGGACACATCGGGCTTTGCGGGCGCCGCGGGAACACGGGGTGCGGTTTGCGCAGCTAAACCAGCATTGAGTGACATGAAGGCTCCGATTACGGCAAGTCGTGCAAAGGACAGGTACACTCTTCCCTCCTGTTTTAACTTCAACGGGAAGGCTATCACTGCCGGGCAGCGGAGGATAATGTCGGAAGTGGTTCGACGGAATAAGTAGGTCTAACCAATTGGTATTTGCGCCATGCCGAATCTCAGCGCGGGATTGTTGATGTATCGATACAGAAATGGCTACCCGGAGGTGTTTCTTGTTCATCCGGGCGGTCCTTTCTGGGCAAAGAAGGACCTGGGTTCGTGGTCGATTCCCAAGGGTGAATATAAAGAAGATGAAGATCCCCAAGAGGCGGCATTGCGGGAGTTCCAGGGAGGAAACCGGCTTCGCAGTCAACCGCCCCTTGAGTGAACTCGGGGTGGTCAAACAGGCGGGCGGCAAGATTGTCTCCGCGTGGTGTTTCGAGGGCGATGCCGATCCAGAATACCTGGTCAGCAACACCTTTCAAATGGAATGGCCTCCGCGGTCGGGACGAATTGGCGAGTTTCCTGAGGTGGACCGGGGCGGATGGTTTTCAATGGCAGCTGCTCAAGAACGCATCCTCAAGAGCCAGGCTCCCTTCATCGACATGCTCGATCGGCTTCTGAATCATCAAAGGCACGTGTGATGCGAGCAAACGCGGTGCATAGCATGCGGCGCGGCCTTGAGCCTGGCCAAGCCGGAAATGCAGCCTCAAATTTGCCGGCAAATGCAAGCACATCGCGGCCAGGATCATGCAGGGTGTCCGCGCCGCTGAACTGAAGTGGAGACGAAAAAATGCCAGTGGACCGCACGGGACATTTTCCATTTCACTTCGGCCGGCTTTGGCGCGGATCGTTCCTTAGTTGAATGACTCTATGAGATTGCGGGAGTTACGCCGGATCAGGATGCCTTCTGACGCAATTCCTGCTCGGCGCGCAGCCAATCCTGCTCCGCATATCCATCCTGATAGCCGCGCTGCGCCCAATATTTCCGAGCGAGCCTTTCGACCTCTTCACGAGACGGCATGGTTGCAACGTGCGCCGCAACCACGGGCACCTCGGCAACGGTCTCTTTTGTTGCCGCTGTCTTGCGCGGCTTAGCGGGTGCTTTTGTTTTCTTCACTGTATCTGCCATATTAGAATCTCCTGCGTTGGATTCGCCACTTAGGTACGGGGCATCCATTCCAGTTTACCGGATCATCACCTTTCGCGATACGCAAATCGTGTGGGCGTACCTTGTTATTTAACGATTCGTTGAAGCCCGATCCTCTTCGATCGCGGCGAAGTTCGCGCAAGTCCGCATGGATACTGGACTTTGAAGGGCAAGTGTATCTTTCCCGAATCGCTATCTGAAGACATTTCCCCATTGAGCCGCAGAGTGGCACGTTGCATATTATGAGATTTCAACAGTACGCATTGCGCAGCATATCTCGCCTGTAACACAGCAGGGTTGCTGCGGCGCCGGCGATTGATAGAAACACTTCATTTTCGACCGCGATAACCGGTGCGGGTGAAGCGGACCATCTATCGCGTTCGATCTAGAGACGCCAACGAACGCATCCAAACAAGAAGGGGGCTTGCTATGGACGGAAATGGAGATTCTGCGCACACGCGAACGATGGGCGAAGACGGCAATGCAAGCACTTCCTCGGAGACAGAAGCGGACAGGCGCGCTTCGCATTATGACTTGATCGTGATTGGCTCCGGCCAATGTGGCAGTCCACTCGCCGCCGCGTTCCATGCGAAGGGCAAGCGAGTTGTTGTGATTGAACGCGATGCCGTGGGGGGCACTTGTGTGAATTACGGCTGCACGCCTACCAAGACGATGGTGGCCTCGGCCGAGGTTGCGCAACTGGCGCGGCGCGCGCGGGAGTTTGGCGTTGAAGCCGGAGAAGTCAAAGTCGACGTGCGGGCCGTGGTGCAGCGCAAGCGAGACATCGTGGCCGCAGCGCGCGGGAGCAGCGAGAAGAAGTATCGGAATGGCATCGAATTGCTGTGCGGGACGGGCTTCTTTACCGGGCCAAAGCAGGTTCGCGTTCGACTCGACGGGGGCAGCGAGCGAGAACTAACGGCGGATGTCATTGTCATCGACACCGGGCTCTCGGCTGCGCTGCCTAACATCGCCGGACTGGACACTGTTCCTCATCTTGACAACGTATCGATCATGGAACTTGAGCGGCTGCCGCAGCACCTGCTTGTTCTGGGCGGTGGTTACGTCGGGCTGGAGTTTGCACAGATGTTCCGGCGGTTCGGCTCCGAGGTCACGATCATCCAGCAAGGACCACAGTTGCTGGCCGAAGAAGACGCAGACGTTGCCGAGGAGGTGGCGAAGCTGCTGCGCGAGGACGGCATCAAGATGCTCCTCGACACGAAGGCCACATCCGCGTCCGCTACGGGTGCGAACATACGGCTCATCGTAGATGGGATTTTCGAGACGCGCACGATTGAAGGGAGCGACCTGCTGATTGCCACTGGACGCAAACCGAATACGGACGCGTTGAACCTGACCGCGGCCGGCATCAGTGTTGACGAGCACGGGTTCATCCCCGTGAACGAACGGCTGGAGACGGCCGTCTCCGGCGTATATGCGGTTGGGGACGTGAATGGCGGGCCGGCCTTCACTCACATTTCTTATGACGACTTCCGCATTCTGAAAAGGAATTTGCTCGATGGCGGCGACCGCGTAACGACCGGGCGGCCGCTTCCCTATTGCCTTTTTATCGATCCGCAATTGGGCCGCATCGGGCTGAACGAGGCCGCTGCAAAAAAGGCTGGGCGAAACTACAAAGTTGCCAAGGTCGATATGAGTAAAGTTGCGCGTGCATTCGAGACGGGGCAGACGCGGGGCTTCATGAAAGCGCTCGTCGATCCGGATACGAAAGAGATTCTGGGAGCTGCGATTCTGGGAGCCGATGGCGGCGAGCTCATGTCGATGATCGAGATCGCGATGATGGGCAAGCTGCCGTATACAGCGCTCGAAGACGCGATCTTTGCTCATCCAACGTTTGCCGAGGCGCTCAATATCCTTTTCGCGAAATTCGAGTCGAACGGATAGTTTTTCCGTTGAATTTGTCCGATAGAAGTTCGAGGTTTCCCGCCCTTGCACAAGAAAAAAGGCGTGCCCCGACCCAGAGGGTGCCCCGGCGCCCAGATGTGGCTCGGAAGACTTGTGGAACACCCGGCGCCGCGGGTGAATTGATGCGTCGTTCACGCGCGGACCAGGATAATGGCAAGACGTCGGTAACGATCGGCGTGGCCTTTGCGGTCACATCCGGACCGTGGATGCCTATCTGAGATCGCGATTACTCTGTGCGCAGGGCCTGCATTGGATCAACGGAAGCCGCGCGGCGGGCGGGGATGACGGAAGCGGCGAGCGCGAGCAGAAAGATGGAGATGGCGGCGAGCGCGATGACGGCTGGATCGAGCGGGTCTACTTCAAAGAGCATGGAGCGCAGCAGGCGCATGGCGAAGATGGCGGCAATGGCGCCGATACCGCAACCGGCCAGGCCGAGTTTGGCGGCCGACGAGAGAATGAGGCGCATCACGTTGGAACGCTGAGAGCCGAGCGCGAGGCGGATGGCCATTTCCTGGGTGCGCAGCGCAGCGGAGAACGCGATGACGCTATAAATGCCGAGCAGCGAGAGCAGCACGGCGGCTGCGGCGAAGCTGGAGATGAGCGCGGTGTTGAATCGGCTTGAGGCCTGTCCTTCGGCAACCAGGGTGTCCATCGATTCGACATTGGTGAGGGGGAGCTGGGGATCTAGGGAGCGGACCGCGGCGCGCAATGACTCGGCCATCTGCCGGGGCGGCATGGCACCGCGCAGCACGATGAATCCGGTGTTGCCTACGAGAAAGCCGGGAGGCGCAAAGGAGCCGGCGGCGGCCTTGTTTTGTCCGGTGGGAAGGTAGAACTGGTTCATGATGGGGGAGTCGGCGGTGAGTTGTTTCACGTCGCCGATTTCTCCAACCACGGTGAGCCAGGGCAAGGTTGTGGCACGCTCGGGTCCGCGGTGAAGGCGTTTGCCGATGGGATCCTGGCCGGGCCAGTAATGCTCGGCCAGAGTGCGGTTGATGATGATGACCAGCGGGGCGTCTGCATTGTCGGCGGGGGTGAAATCGCGTCCGCGAACGATGGGAATGCCTTGCGCCTGGAAGTAGTTGCCCATCACGGACGGCACCCACGCGAGGTTCAATCCCGCGCCTTGGGGCGGGATGTAGCCTTCGGGCGTGAAGGTGGCGCGGTACTCAAAGCCGGCCGCGGGCAGAATGCTGGTAGCGCCCACCGCCGTGACTGCGGGCAATTGTTCAAGCTTGTTGCGCAGCGAGGTGTTGAATGCGTCGATGGCGGCCTGGGTGGAGTATTGCTGCCGGGGCAGGCTGTATCCGGCGGTGAGGGTGTGATCGGGGCGAAAGCCGAGGTCGACGGAGCGCAGCTTGTCAAAGCTGCGCAGCAGGAGGCCGGAAGCGGTAAGGAGAACCAGCGCCACGGCCAGTTCTGCGATGACCAGGGCTGAGCGCAGGCGGGCGTGGCCGCTGCCGGAGGTACCGGTGCGGCCGCCTTCCTTGAGAGCTTCATTGACGCGGGTGCGCGACGCTGCAAATGCCGGCATGAGCCCGCAGAGCAGGCCGGTGAGCAATGCCAATGCCACCGCGAAGGACACGACCTGCCAATCGAGATTGATGGAATTGATGCGGGGGAGCGTATCCGGGAGGAAGCCGATGCCCAGGCGCAAAGCGGCGGCAGCAAGGGCCAGGCCAAGCAGGCCGCCACCGATGCTTAGCATAAGCGCTTCAATGAGGGATTGGCGCAGCACGGCGGCTCCGCTGGCGCCGAGAGCCAGGCGCACGGAGATTTCGCGGCGGCGGCGAATAACACGCACCAGAAGCAGGCCGGCAAGGTTGGCGCAGGCGATAAAGAGCACTACCAGCACGGCAAAGAAGAGCGTGCGAAGAAGAGGACGCGCCTGTACGAGAGTGCTCTCATCGAGGGGAAAGACGACGGGATGAATACGGCGGGCGGAGAGCGCGGGAGGAAAGTTGCGCATGATCTCCTGTGCTGCTCCGGCTGCATCCTGCTGCGCTTGCGCGGGGGATATGCCGGGCTTGAGACGGCCGACCATGAAGTTGGTCCAGGCTCCGGCACCCTGCACAAGTTCAGCCTGGGTGAAGCTCATCGGTATCCAGAGTTCGCTGCGGTTCAATTGGCCGGGAACCAGCGGAAACTCGAATTCGCGCGGCATGACGCCGACGATCTCGTACGGTTTGCGATCGAGGAGGAGCTTCTGGCCGAGGATGTGAGCATCGCCGTGAAAACGGCTGCGCCAGGTCTGGTAGCTGAGGACAACAACCTGGGTTGCGCCTTCATCCTCCTGTTGGGTGAAGACGCGGCCCATGAGCGGGGAGACGCCGAGCGTGGTGAACATGCCGGCGGTGAGCCTTGAAGCGTTGATGGTTGCTGGATCGCCCGCACCGGATAGCTCGTAGGTGGTGTCGGTGTAACCGCCGAGACTGGAGAATGCGGTCGTGTCGCGGAGATAGATTCGCACGCCGGGTGCCGTGACGCCGGACGAATCGTTATCGTAGTCCACGCCCTCAAGCCGGTCGCCGAGCGTGACGAGCTGTGCGGGATTTGCGAACGGCAAGGGACGCAGCAGCACACCTTCCACGATGGAGAAGATGGCGGCAGTTGCGCCGATGCCGAAGGCCAGGGTGAGCACGGCGGTGAGGGTGAAACCGGGGGACTTGCGCAACTGGCGCAACGCAAAATGCACCTCGCGAAGCAGGAATTCCATGGAGGCCTCGGCGCACACCGGACGGGGCTATCGGCGGTGCACGTGTTAGACCAATGATCAGCGAAGAACGCATCCGGTGGCGAACAAAATTTTCGCGGAGGGGATCAGGCCTGTTCTTTCTGGATATTTTATTCAGTTGTGTAGCGAATTTCGAGGGTGCGGATGCGATAGCAGGAGTAGAAAAGGACCGCAGCGATCAAGAGAATCAGGCCGACGGTCGCGGCCCAGGCGGAAACAGGCTCGGTCTGCACGGTGAGGAGCGCAAAGATGCCGTCAGAGGCGACGGCGACCGGCATCAGATGGCGGAGATACGACGCTACGCTCAGCTTCTGCAGCAGCGATGGCAGAACGGGATTGATGGCTTCCCAGCCCAGCACCAGCATGGCGGCCGGAGTTGGATTCCGGAACATCATGCTGAGCAGAAGGAACACAGCTCCATAGCCGAGGCAGGCGAGGACGATGATGGCGAGATATGCGCCTAACTGACCAAGGCCGGGACCGTTAAAGATGTAATTGCGGCCTGCCGCGCCGAAGCCGACGTACATAAGGGCAAAATCGAGGAAGGTGGCGGTGGCAAACAGGAGAACGGCGGTGATGGAGCCGGCTGCGAATTTGGCGAGCAGAAGGACTTCGCGCCTCACCGGCGAAAGGAGATAAAAGTGCAAACTGCGCTCGATCATTTCGCCGCGAATAAGGCGCGAGAAGATACCCAGGCATCCGAAAAAGACCCCCAAGCGGATGTAATAGAGCTGAATGATGCCGGCCAGGATGTTGGTGTCGTTGCTCATCTCCATTGCGGGATGATGATCGACAAGGAGATGAATGAAGATGATTACAGTGGGAACGAACGCGAGAAAGTAAATCCAGGTTGCTTTCCAGGAGAAGAGGTTGCGCCGCAATTCAATGCGCGTGAGTCGATAGGCCTGCAACCACCAAAGCCCCCAGGGTTGTTGGGCAAGAGATTGGAACAGAGCCGAGATTGACTGGGTCGTCACGAAGCGCTCCCATCTGTGCCGATGAGGTATTGATAAATGGCGCTGGCATCGTCGTCGGCAGGAGCGACGGCGTCGATCTTGACCAGGCCGTCAGCGGCGATGCCGTTGAGCTTGGAGTAGAACTCATCGATGTCGGAGGTGCGCAGGAATACGCCCTTCCCGTCCGCATGCAGCCGGGCTTCAACGCAGTGGTTGATGGAGAACATTTTGGACGCGAGCAACTCCGGATGGTCGCAGCGAACCAGCACCTGCATGGGCTTTTCGTGCACTTCCTGACGGACCTGGTGGATATTGCCTTCGGCGATCAGGTATCCGCCGGTAATGAGGATGACGCGATCGGAGATGCGGTCGACCTCATCGAGAATGTGGCTGGAGATGATTACGTGCATGCCCTGGCGGCCGAGTTCTTCAAAGAGGGCAATCGATTCAGCGCGGGCCATGGGATCGAGGCCGTTCAGCGGCTCGTCGAGCACCAGGACGCGCGGATGATGGGCGATGGCTTGCGCGAGCCGAATCTTTTGCCGCATGCCTTTGCTGTAGCCGGCAACCTTGCGGCGTGATGCGTCACCGAGTTGGACGCGTTCGAGAGCTTCAATGGTGAGGTCGATGGCCATTGCCTCTTCCATGCCATGGAGCATCAGGCTGTCGAGAATGAATTGCCAGCCGGTAATGCCGCGGGGAAAGAAATCGAACTGCGCGCAGTAGCCGACGGCGCTGAAGAATTCCAGCGCGTCGGCGGGAGTGAGGCCGAGGACTGAGAGGCGGCCGCTGGAGGGTTGAATCAAGCCGGTCATGAGATTCATGACGGTGGTCTTGCCGGCGCCGTTGGGGCCGACGAGCGTGGTGATTCCCGGCGGGATGGAGAGCGAGACGCGATTGACGCCGAGAACTTCGCCGTAGAACTTCGATACATCTTCGAAAACGATGCGGTCGTTCATCCGCGAACCACCTCGCGCGCGCGAATGCGCTTGTCGAGCATGCCCAGGCACACGATGCAGATAAAGACAAGCGAAGCTACGATGGCTCCGGTAGGCAGCGAGAGCATTGGGTTCATCTCGTATTGAACGCCCAGCAACCGCCGCCAGAGAGTCTCCATGGTCAGGGGAAGATTCAGAAGATATCCCCATTTGGTGCGCAGGACCGCACTTACGATCGCTCCCACGCCGGCCGGGACAAAGACTGCCGCAAAGATAATGCCGGTGGCCACAGCGCGCCACTTGACCCAGGAAGAAAGCGCCAAGCCGAGGAAGGACAGCAGGGTGATCCAGATGACCGTACCTGCCAGGAGCCCAGCGGCTATGCGGAGATTGGCAGCCATCCAAGGCTGCGGCGAGGTATATCCCTGGTAAACAAAAAGCAGAAGGCACGGAACCCATGTCACGGCGGAGAGGCACGTGAACAGCGCGATGAATTTGCCGGTAAGGTAGCCCACGCGCGAGATCGGATGGCTGAGCAGGATGGGGAGTGCGTTATCGGAAAGATCGAAGCTGATCAGGCGGGGCGCGATCCAGGATGCGAGGAAGAGCGCGAGCCAGCATTGACCTTGCAGAATCTTCAAGAAGAATCTGGCGTCGACAGCGATCATCTGGCTGCCGCCGGCGCCGACCAGAGCCCGGGCCATGGGATTGTTGGCGAGATAAATTCCGAACAACGATATCAGGCAGGGCACCAGGCAGAAGATGAACAACCCGACCGTGATCTTCGATGACCAGGCTTCCGCGAAGGCGTAGCGGGCCAGCACGAGCACGCGTGCGGACGGCGAAGTTACCTGACCCGTGTAAGCAGTGTAGTTGCGCTTATAAACGGCCATGGCCCACCCCTTCCATCTGGTTGTCCATGGCGCGCAGGAAAATATCTTCGAGCGAGTCGCGGCGTTGATTCATGCGGCGGATCTGGACACCCTGTTCTGAGGCGATGACATACAGGTCGCGGGCTTCAATGTTGTCGGGAATGACAAGCTTGATGCGGCCGCCGGGAAAGGTTGCAACTTCACAGCCGAGTCCGCGGATGCTAACGGAGAAACGTTCGGTGGCGCCGACAGTTTCCAGTTCCACGAAGCTGCGGTTGGAGCGGCGCTCCGCTTCAATGTTGCAAAGAGCCGCGATGCGGCCGCCCTTGAGAATCAGCACTTCGTCGCAGGTCTCATCGATATCGCGCAGCAGGTGCGAGGAGATGAGCAGGCGAATGCTGCCCTCCTTGCGAATGTCTTTGATGAGTTGAATCATGCGCTGGCGGGCGACGGGGTCGAGGCCGTTGGTGGGCTCATCGAGAATGAGCAGGCGCGGGCCGTGCGCCAGGGCCTGCGCCAGCTTCACAAGTTGCTTCATGCCCAGCGAATAGGTGTTCACCTTGCGGTAGCGAACCTCGCCGAGGCCTACGTAGAAAAGCGCCTCATGGGCGCGCTCAAGCGCAACTTCCGATGGCAGGCCGGCGAGTTCGGCCATGTAGCGGACGAAGCGCACGCCGCTCATGTTGCCGATGAAGGAATCGTTCTCCGGCATGTAGCCGATTTTGCCGCGGATCTCTGCGCGGTCGCGGTGCGAGTCGAGGCCGAAGACGCGGGCCGTGCCCGCAAAAGGAAGATGGAATCCCAACAGCGTATTGATCAGGGTGGACTTTCCCGCGCCGTTGGGGCCCAGCAGGCCAATTGCGTTGCCCTGCAACTCTCCCGTGAGCCCGTTCAGCACGACTCGATTCGCCAGCCGGACTTCCAGTCCATTGAGATCGATGATTCCCATGTCACTCTTTTACGTTCGCGCTTGCGTGATGGTTCCCGATATTCAGCAAAGTTCCGAGGGTAACGAAGTCGAATCCGAACAAATGGCTGTCACTGTCTGCTTCGATGCTGTTTTCTTCTCCGCGGGCGCAGATGGCTGTTGGCCTTGCATCGGCTGCCAACTGGCGCAACGCATCGGCCGCGTTGCCGCTGAATTGCGAAAGCATGGGGGTCAGCACCGGGGTCAGGTTCTGATACGCGACGGCTGAGTAATTCTCATTCGCATCCTTTGGAAGGAGTGCCCTGAATGCCGCGGCGCGTCCCAGAGAATTCCCACTCGCTTCGGTTTGCACGGCTTCCATGAGGAGCGCGCGATTGGGCGCGACGATCATGTAGCCGTTGGAAAACGTATATTGGGCGATGGTGTTGGACGAAACCCGATCGACGATTGCGTAGAAGCGCTGACCGTCGACATCGCTCGGTTGGATGACGATGGAATGCGCCGGCTTACCCTGGCTCATGCCGCGAATGGCTTCAGTCAGTTTCTCCAGGGTTTGTTCCAGGTGCTCGGAATCGTTGACTTCAATGACGGCTTTCCAAGAGGGCGTGGGCAGCACCGGGCCGTCGAGGGATAGGAGGAACTCCCCGCCAAGAGTTGCGGCCAGGTCGTCGCGGAAGTCGATCTGCAGCTTGGCCTCGGCTTCGGCCAATTCCTGGCTCGCATTCGGATTATCTGCCGTAGCCATGGCAAGGATGTCGTCTGCGATGGCCTTAGGGTCTTTGGAAAGCGCGGCAACTGCAATGGCGGCATTGGGGGTGATGAAATTGAGCGAGCCCATGGGAGCAGGCGCGGCCAGCCACGAAGCGATGCCATGCCGGGCTGCGGAGAACTGCAAACTCACCTGGTTCTGCGGCTGTCCATTGATCTCGCGATGCTCGGCAATCAGGAAGCGCATGTCTTCCATGCCGCTTCCGGCGAGGGCTTTGCTGTCCTTGGCGTTACTGTGCGCCTGAACGGCTTTGTTGGCCATGATCTGGTGAAGGTCCGCGGCCAGGAAGATTCCCGCGCCGCGGCTGTATGCGGACGCGATCTGCTGTCCGAAGTCTCCAGACGCGAAGCCGCTGGCACCCGCGTTCAATTGAGCATTGACCAGCTTCAGGGTTGCGACGCTGTTGGAGAAGACAACCTCGCTCGGCCTGACCAGAGCGAATCCGCCGGACTGCTGTTGGGAAGAGGGCTGGAGCACGGCCAGCGAGTTCTGGTCCAGCACGGTAAGGTGCGAATTCGGAAGCTGATTCTTCAGGAAGTCACCCAGGCCGCTGCGCTTCACGTCCGCGATGATTGCGAAGCCGGGATTGGTGGGCTGGTTTACGCCAGCAATCACAATTTCATCGCCAAGGTACTGACTCATCTGATGAATTTTCTCGACCAGCGCGTCAAGGTCCGCCGTATTTTGGGCGTGTCCCTGATTCCACCACTGCTGCAGCACCGGGCTTTGTTTCAGCTGATCGTGGAAGATGGTGTTCGCTTCACTGAGAAACTCGCCTAAATTGGGAATGCTGATGTACAGCAAGGTATCCGCGGGAACACGCGCGAGCAGATCGCTGGTGTAGCGGGGCGGTGGGAATGGAATCTGTTCGATGCGCTTTTCGAGCGTTGCGAACTGCGCCAGCAGGGGAAGATATTTTTCGCGATCGTGGCTCCAGGCAATCTGCTGCGCGACGGGCGCGGGGGCTAGATTGTCATTGGTGGATACCTGATCGCCTGCACGGACCACCGTATCGATGCCCGAATGCGAAACATCGACGGCGCCTTGCAGCACGGCGACACGCGAGCCCTTGATTCCTGAATCGACCGAGAACACAGTACCCGTGACCGCGACGCGGCAATCCGGAGTCTTGATATACAAGTGGCCGGAGGTGCGCTTGACGGCTTGCACAATCACATCTCCATCATCGAGCGTGACCGTCATGTTGTTGCCGCGGGCGCCTACACCCAGCACGCTGCGCTCGTTGACTTCAACGGTCGATCCATCGCTGAGACGAAGAACTGCGTGCGCCCCTCCGCCAGTGCGAAAACGATCGCCTTCGGCAAGCCGATCGCCGGGCGCAAGGGGACGGTCGCCTGCGGCAGAGATGCGATAAGCGGAGCCGCCGATGGATTGCACTTCGGCGCGCACCCCGGGGGGAACCTGCCAGTAGGCCCTGTAAACAAAGAGGGAACTCACGAGCAGCGCGAGAGCGCCGGCGAAGGACCAGCCGAAGGCGCGAGGATGCCAAGCGAATGCACGCGCCGGCCGCGGAGCGGACCAATCCAACACCGCTGCTCCAGATTGGTAGCGGCGACTGCAAACACTGCACTCGTGCAAGTGGGCCTTGATCAGGAGCGAACGCGCTGGGGAGAGATTGCCGGAGCGATAGGACGGCAGCAATTGCTGCACATCGTCGCAGCTATGAATGACATCGATGGCAACGTTGCTCACGCCGTCGATGCCGAGCCGGTCGGCAACGCGGCGGGCGGACACGGCAAATTGCGCGGCATCGGGTTCATCGGCTTTGAGCGCCTGGACGGCCGTATTCAGGAGCGATTCATCTTGTCTCATTGTTTTCCCCGTTCCAATTGCGTAAGTCGTTTCTTCAGCCTGGATCTTGCGTGGTGCAGCGTGACAGCCACGACAGCCTGCGAGGTGCCCATCAGCGCCGCAATCTCGCGATTTCCAAGATCCTCCAGATAGCGCAGGGTGAACATTTCAGCCGCGCGCGGCGGGAGTTCTCCGATCGCGAGCCTGAGGAGATTGCCCAGTTCCCTGCTTGATGCTTCTGCCTCCGGCGAGCTTCCGGCACCGGTGGAGGCAACGTACGCGGCGCCATCCAAAGGCTCGGCCGCTGCCGTTTTGCGCCGCCGCAACAGGTCGAGCGCTCCGTTGATGGCGGCGCGGTAGAGGTAGCTGCCGGCGTTTGTCAGCGGACCGTTGGCGCTGGACAGGCGCAGAAACACTGCCTGCGCGACATCCTCGGCATCGGCCATGCTGCCGGTAATTCGGTAAGCTGCTGCAAGAACGCGCCTGTGGTGCTCTCCAAATAACTGGGAGAGGCCTTCTGTTACCGGCATGATTGCGCTGGCGGCTGCCACTGGTTCACCTTCCGGGCTCTTCATATGGATGACGCCCCCGTCGGACAATTATTAATCGGATACGGATTATTCTGTTCGGGAGTTCTGTGCGGGCGCACGGACGATCTGAGCAATATAGAGCATAAGCGGCGCGAGGAAGCCATTATGATCCGGGCCAGGGACGGGGAACCGGGTTGCGCTGCGCCGCAGAGCATCATGATTTCAGGGCATTTCGGGATAGGGCCGGTGGCTGCGAACGGTACTCCTTGACAGCTTAGGGGAAGCGCGCTATTCTCCTTATCAGCTTAGGAGTACGGCCGCTGAAATCGGCTTGGCACTGACTTTACCGCCACGCTTTGTCAGCATTTGGAGGAATCATGAAGGTCCTCGATTCGCTTCGTTTCCGCATTGCCACCCTGTTCCGCCGGTCCCAAATGCATGCCGAGATGGATGAGGAACTTGGCTCGCACATTGAGCACCGCGCCGACGATCTGGTTCGTTCCGGTTTGGATCGAGCCGAGGCTGAGCGGCGGGCGCGCATCGAGTTTGGAGGGCGGGAGAAGTGCAAGGAAGAGATTCACGAGGCGCTCGGCAGCAACTTCTTCGGGATTCTAATGCAGGATGTGCGCTACAGCCTGCGCGTGCTGCGCAAGTCTCCCGGATTCTCCATTGCTGCTGTATTGACGCTGGCACTGGCCATTGGCGCCAACACGGTGGTATTCAGTTTGCTGAATGCATTGATCCTGCGTCCGCTGAATGTGCCTCACGCTCAGAGCCTATATACCATCGAGCGCGGAGCCGACAAGGCGCCGAATTATTCTTATCCCGACTATCTCGATCTGCTCAGCCGTAACCGCAGCTTTGAAAGCCTGACAGGCTACAGTTTCATCATCGTCGGACTTGACACGGGAAAAAACCCATCCCGCACCTGGGGTTATGAGGTTACTGCAAACTACTTCGACGCGCTGGGCATTCAGCCTTACCTTGGCCGTTTCTTCCACGGCAGCGATGATAAAGGCCCGAACAGCGCCCCATATGTTGTGCTGAGTTATCCCTATTGGCATAGCCATTTCCAGGACGATCGGCGCGTGTTAGGCCGCGTAGTTCAGGTGAACAAGCATCCCTTTACGATCCTTGGTGTCGCGCCGCCCGAGTTTCAGGGCACGCTGGTATTTTTCTTTCCCGACATCTGGGTTCCGATGGTGAACCAGGAACAACTAGACGGCTCGAGCGTCCTGAATGCGCGCGGGCAGCGCAATATCGTCATGGTCCTCGGGCACACCAAAAATGGAGTCACCCCGGCACAGGCGATTACGGATTTGAATTCGGTTGGCTCCTACCTTGAGAAAAACTATCCCAAAGACGAAGCCGATATGACCTTTTCGCTGTCGCGTCCCGGACTTGCAGGCGACTTGCTGGGACCTGCGGTCAAGGGATTCGTTCTTGGATTGTTGATGCTGTCGGGATTGATTCTTCTGGCCGCATGCGCCAACCTGGGCAGCCTGTTTGCGGCGCGCGCCGCCGACCGTTCCCGGGAGATTGCATTGCGGCTCGCGCTTGGGTCAAGCCGCAAACGCATTCTTCGCGGCGTGTTCACGGAGGCCGTGCTGATTTCAATCGCCGGAGGTGTTCTGGGACTGATGGGCAGCGTCGCGCTGCTGCGGGAACTGAGCGCGTGGCAGCCGCTTTCTGCGTTCCCCATCTTTATCCCCGTGAACCCGGACGCCAATGTCTATCTGGTTGCCTTGCTGCTGGCGCTGGCCAGTGGATTCCTCTCTGGAGCAGTGCCAGTGAGGCAAATCCTCCGCACCAACCCCTATGAGGTTGTGAAGGCGGGATCAACCGGCATCATTGCCGGCAACTCCGGGCGGCGTATTACTATCCGGGACCTGCTGCTTGTTGTTCAAATAGCGATCTGCGCGGTGCTTGTCACATCGTCGCTGGTTGCGGTGCGCGGGCTGGTTCGCTCGCTGCACAGCAGTTTCGGCTTTGACCCGCAGAACGCCATGCTGGTGAGCACCGATTTGAGTATGGCGGGTTACACGAACGATGCCGTGCCCGCGATGCAGAGGCGCATGATCGATGCGGTAGAGAAGATTCCCGGCGTAAAGTCTGTGGGGCTTGTGAATGTAGCGCCGTTGGGAGGGGGCGGCGACAGCGCGACGATCTATGCCGACCAAACGACAGAGATGAGGCTGGCGAATGCCGCCGCTGAATCGATGGTGTACAACATTTCTCCCGCATACTTTCATGCGGCGGGAACAGCCTTGTTGCAGGGTCGAGATCTCTCCTGGCATGACGACAAAAACTCGCCCCGTGTGGCAGTGGTGAATCGGGAGTTTGCAAACAAAATGTTCGGCACGACCGGCGCGTTGGGCAAGTATTTCAAGATGGACGATGGGACGCGCGTGCAGGTGGTGGGGATTGTCGAGGACGGAAAGTATCGGCAACTCACTGAAGATCAGCTGCCGGCGATGTATCTCTCATTTTTGCAGACGCCCGCCAACGGGACCTCCCTGGTGGTGCGCTCGAATCGCGATCCTCAGCAACTGGCGGCAGAGCTGAGGAGAACGCTGCGCAACCTGGATGATGGGCTGCCTCTTACATTGCAGACATGGGACGGTGCAATGGACCTGGCCTTGTTTCCTTCGCGCGTGGCGACGGGGGCGCTCGGTATATTAGGCGGGATGGGCGCGATGCTGGCGATTACGGGCCTCTTCGGCATGGCAGCCTACACGGTGAGCAAGCGGCTGCGGGAACTGGGAATTCGCATGGCCCTGGGCGCGCAACGCAAGGAAGTGCTACACGCCGCGCTGGGACGGCCGGTTAAATTGCTGGTCTTTGGTTCCGTGGCGGGCTTGCTGCTGGGAGTTCTGGCCACGCGGGTGCTGACCTACATCGTGTACCAGGCAAATCCGCGCGACCCGCTGGTATTGGCTGGAGTTGTGGCGGCGATGCTGGTGCTGGGGTTGCTGGCTACCTGGATTCCGGCGCAGCGGGCGCTTTCGGTTGATCCGTTGATTCTGTTGCGGGAGGATTGAGAGAGTCACGCGCAGCTGGGTAAGGTTCGAGGTTTGCCACCCTTTGCGCAAGGAACGCGCAAAGGATGGGGCACCCTGAGTTCAGCCAACAATAAAGCGAAACTACTCAGATGTCGAGGTTCTTGACATCGAGGGCGTTGTCTTCAATGAATTTGCGGCGCTTTTCGACGTCTTCGCCCATGAGCGTGGTGAAGATCTCGTTGGTTTCGACAATGTCTTCGAGCTTGACCTGGAGCAGGGTGCGGTGCTCGGGGTCCATGGTGGTTTCCCAGAGCTGCGTCGCGGTCATTTCGCCCAGCCCCTTGTAACGCTGCACGGAGTAGTCCTTTTTCCCCTGCTCGACGATGTGCGCATAGAGCTCGCGGGCGGTCTGCTTCTCTACCGGCTCGCGGGCCATGCGAGCGGTGCGGCGGGCCTGCTTGGCTTCTGCCTGAGCTTCTGCTGCGTCGGGCGCGGCCTCGACTTCAGCCGGCTCAGCCTCGTCGGCGGCTGAGTCCGCTGTAGTGGCTTTGGTGGCGTATTCGATGAGGAACGGCGGCTCAAGGAAGCTCTTGATGAGGATGTACTTCGACATCATCTGCTTGAACTCTGGGCTGGAGGCGAGAGCCCAGTCGATGCAGCGATGCGCGCCCTGCGAATCAGTGAAGCACAGGGACCAAGTGTGGTGCTCCTCGTCTTCGACAGGGGCGCTGATGGACTTGAATTGGAACTCGTCTTTCAGTTCAGTCAGCTCTTCATGGAGCGCGATCAGCTTGGCCGGAACATCGCTTTCGGCTTTCGATGCGAAATCGGCGCGGTGCACAAGCTCGGCGCGGGCAAGCAGTTCGGTGAGCTTTTCGTTGCGGACGCGCTTGTCGACCTTCTCGACGAAATCAAGATACTCTTTCAGCGTGCCCATGAAGCGGATGAGCTCAGAGCCTTCGATGCGGCTGGCTGCTTCGCCGTGGCGAACCACCATGCCTTCTGACGCGCGATTGACCATGACCTTGTCGAATTCGCGCTCGTCCTTGATGTACTGCTCGAAGCGGCCCTTCTTGATTTTGAACAGCGGCGGCTGCGCGATGTAGATGTTGTCGCGCTTGATCAGCTCCGTCATGTGGCGGAAGAAGAAGGTAAGCAGCAGGGTGCGGATGTGCGAGCCGTCGACGTCGGCGTCGGTCATGAGAATGATCTTGCCGTAGCGAATTTTGGTGGCGTCGAAGTCATCTTTGCCGATGCCGCAGCCGAGGGCAGTGATCATGGCGCGGATTTCTTCATGGCCGAGCATCTTGTCGTAGCGGGCCTTCTCGACGTTAAGGATTTTGCCCTTGAGCGGAAGGATGGCCTGGAAACGGCGATCGCGGCCCTGCTTTGCGGTGCCGCCGGCGCTTTCGCCCTCGACCAGGTAGAGCTCACAGCGGTCGGGGTTGCGTTCCGAGCAGTCGGCAAGCTTGCCGGGCAGGCCTCCGCCGTCAAGCGCGCCCTTGCGGCGGGTGAGGTCGCGGGCCTTGCGCGCGGCTTCGCGGGCGCGGGCAGCTTCAATGGCCTTGTTGATGATCTTTTTGGCGATGGGCGGGTTCTGTTCAAGGAACATGCCCAGACGCTCGTTGACAAAGGCCTGCACGGTTCCGGAAATGTCAGAGTTGAGCTTGCCCTTGGTCTGGCCTTCGAACTGCGGCTGGGGCAGCTTGACGCTGACTACGGCCACCAGGCCTTCGCGGACGTCGTCGCCCGATAGGTTTTCTTTCAGATCCTTGAAAAGTCCGAGCGATTGGCCGATGGCGTTGATGGTGCGGGTAAGCGCGGTTTTGAAGCCGGACAGGTGCGAGCCGCCATCCACTGTGTTGATGTTGTTGGCAAAGCTGAACACGGTGTCGGAGTAGCTGTCGTTGTATTGCAGGGCGATGTCGATTTCGACGCCGTCGCGCATCGCTTCCATCACGATCGGCTTCTCGTGCAAGACCTGCTTGCCGCGATTGAGATGTTTGACGAATTCGGCGATGCCGCCGGCATAGCGGAAGGTGGCGGTGCGTGGCTCGCCGGTCTTGGCGTCTGCCGTGCGCTCGTCGGTGAGGGTGATTTCGAGGCCCTTGTTGAGGAAGGCAAGTTCACGCAGGCGCTGGGCGAGCGTGTCGTAATTGAATTCGGTGGAAGTGAAGATGGACTTGTCGGGAAGGAAGTGCACCTTGGTACCGAGGCGTTTGCTGCTGCCGCCTTTGCGTAGCTCGCTGGTGGCAACGCCGCAACTAAAGTCCATCTCCCAGGTATGGTCGTCGCGCCAAATCTCGACGTTTAGTTCCTGGGACAACGCGTTGACACAGCTCACGCCCACGCCATGCAGCCCGCCCGAAACCTTGTAGCTTGACGAGTCGAATTTGCCGCCGGCGTTGAGCTTGGTGAGCACCACCTGCACCGCCGGCATTTGCTCGCCGTTGATCAGCGTCTTCATGTCGACAGGAATCCCGCGGCCGTCGTCAGTGACAGTGATCGAGTTGTCTACATGGATGATGACGTCGATCTTGGTAGCAAAGCCTGCCAGCGCCTCGTCGACGGAGTTGTCGACGACCTCATAGACCAGGTGATGCAGGCCCATCTCGCCTGTCGAACCGATGTACATGGCCGGACGCAGGCGCACGTGCTCCATGCCCTCAAGGACGGTGATGTTTTCGCTGGTGTAGCTGCCGTTGTTGCCGTTTTCTTCCGGGAGAGGTATCTGATCGGTTACATCGATCGCCATAGGGTTCCATTCGCAAAGTTTTCGCTCCGAGCCCCACGCAGTTGCGGTTCCCGACGACTGGAAACGGGATAGGATTTCGACGATTAACCGCTTGAATCAGGGGGGCTTTGCGCGAGTTTTCCTGTTGCTATTTTAGCATGATCGGAGGGGGTTTAGAAGGGCAGATTTGGGTAGAAAACCCGAAGATTCAGGGAGAGAATCTCTCGATAACAGATTACTTAGGTAACCATGATAGTTACTGTCTTAGTATCCAAATGAAATCACTGGACTTAGTGGGATTTCCATACTACCCTGTAACGGTGCAGAGAGAAACCCGATCTGCGAATCCAAAACCAGAGAGGTTACCAACAATGAAACTTGCTATCCGTCTTTTCGCGCTTTCGATTGTTCTTGTCGGTGTTGCCGCGGCTTCGGTCTCGAATTCCTCCGTACGCATTCTCCCCAGCCACCAATCGGCCACGGCCAGCAATCCGGTTCCGCTGTGCGCCCCTGGATTGCCTGGCTGCCCGGACCTGCCTCCACGGGTCAAGTAACACAAAAGAGTAATGGCACGAAAGTGCCATCGGTGAATACGGTTTTTCCGTTGTGAATCAGGGGTGATCGGCTCTATTCTGAGATAGTTCGCAGGATCGTGAGCGCACCTGATGTCGTCACAACTGGCAATGACTTTGATGAGCACGGGAGAGTTTCTTCTCTCGGCCACGCTCGGCTTCCTGTTCTGGAAGAAGGGGCTGCAACGCCGCTTCCCGGCAATGGGGAGCTATCTTGCGTTGCGCGTTGCATCCGCACCGGTGCTGTCACTTCTTCTCTTGGGACAAACAGGCCATCTGATCGTGTCGCGCGAATTCGAAGTGGGTTGCGCCCAGGCTTACTTCTTCACCTACTGGCCGGTCTACATGGCCAGCGCGGTTGTTTTGTACTTTATCAGCATGGAGGTCTTCCGCTCCGCGCTGTCGTCGCTGCCGGGGCTGCTGAAGTTCGGGGTTGTGGTATTCCGCTGGGCGGTGCTGGTTTCGATCATCGTGACTATCTCCTCCGTTTCATTTGCGCATCGTGGCATGATGATCATTCCCGACATCGCAATCGCGCTGATGCGTTCAGTAAGCCTTCTTGAACTATGTCTTCTGGCCTTCCTGTGCCTGAGCATGAATGCGCTGCGGCTCTCCGTGCGCGACCTGGCCTTCGGCATTGCTCTGGGCTTCGGCGTGATGTCGTCGAACGACTTTCTCTTCGCTTCTTTGACGGCGCGGTTTGCCACGCTGACGGCTCCTTTGCAATTTGTTTACGAAGGAGTGATTCTCTTCTCGCTCGGTACATGGGTTGCGTATTGCGCACTTCCCGAGCCGGTGCGCAAGCCGGTGGTGATGCCGGTGAACTCCACCATCTATCGCTGGAACGAGATTGCCTCCGCGCTGGGCCACACGGGCACGCAGGTGGCCGTGCAGCAGCCGGCCAACAGCTTCTTCCTCACCGACGTGGAAAACGTGGTGGACAAGGTGCTGAAGCGAAATCTGAAGAACCGGGAATCGGAGTCGTAAAGGCAGGGGTCGGGGGTAGGGATTAGCAAAAAGGCCATCCGCTGTAGCGGGTGGCCTTTTTGATTGCTTTGCCAGTTGAGCTATTCTGCGGCGATGGGGTCAATGGAGGCGAAGCGGCCGCGGTTGCCGCGGTCGACAAACTTCACCCGGCCGGTGACTTTGGCGAAGAGCGTATCGTCTGAGCCGATGCCCACGTTGACGCCCGGCTTGATCTTGGTGCCGCGCTGGCGAATGATGATCGACCCGCCCGTGATAAGCTGACCGGCGAAGGCTTTTACACCCAACCGCTGCGCATTCGAGTCGCGTCCGTTTGTGGAGCTGCCTCCACCTTTCTTATGTGCCATTGCCGAATCTCCTTCTGAGTTTCTTGAAATTTCACCCTTTGCCGAGTACGCAAAGGATGGGGCACCCGCTCTTCTTGGCGAGTAAAAATGCCTTAGCTGGCGTCGGTGTAGGTCACACCGTCGGCTTCGATGGCCTTGATGCGAACCTCGGTAAAGTTCTGCCGGTGCCCCTGCAGCTTCTTGTACTGCTTCTTGCGCTTGAGATGGAAGACTAGAATCTTTTCGCCGCGGCCCTCGCCCAGGACTTCTGCCGTAACCTTTGCCGTGGCCGGCTTTCCCACTAACCCCGCTTCGCCGCTGACGGCGATAACATCACTGAATTCAACGGTCTTGACTTGGTCCGCGTCCTCTTGTGACGGCACACTTTCGATCTTCACCACGTCGCCCGGAGCGACCCGGTATTGCTTGCCGCCGGTACGAATCACTGCGTACATAAACCCTCCAGCGCTCAAGCCCCACCGCGGCGGGTGCGCTACTGAATCAGATTGCTCGGGCGGAAAACTTCCGGTCCGTGATACTCACACGCTCAAGCCCCGAAGATCAGACGAGCGTCCAACTCCACGGCGACAGGCAGGAATCGCCAAACTAGAGTAGTGTACCGGTTTTGCGGGATGAAGGTCAATCTCAGAGCCAGAGTTTGCCTCCAAAGTGCTGCTAACGAGATGCGCGATTTGCCTGGAGGTTGCGGTCTGAATCGCATAATTGGCTCGACAGCATCCTCTACTCCTGGTGTGTGGCATGCGCTGCGCCTAATTGCGGCATCTTCTCGAAACTGGCCTCCAGGCTGCACAACAGGTTGTAACGGACGATGTAATAAAGCGCTGCGATTCCGTCCCAGAGCGTTATCTTCTTGCCCTCCTCATAAGTGCGTCCATAGTAGCTGATCGGTGTTTCATAGATGGCGCACTTCAGCTTGGCAACCTTGGCGGTAACCTCGATTTCAAAGCCAAATCCACTGGAGTGAATCTTCATTTGGCGGATGATATCCCCGCGGAAGGCCTTGTAGCCTGTTTCAACGTCTGTCAGGTTGATATTGGTCGTGAGGTTCGAGCAAAATGTCAGAAGCTTGTTCCCTAAAAAGTGGTAAAAGTACAGGACCCTCGACGCCTTCCGCACCAGGAACCTGGAGCCGAAGACCACGTCTGCGTGTCCGGCAAGAATGGGAGAAATCACGTCAGGGATTTCACTGGGATCGTACTCGAGATCGGCGTCCTGGACGATGACAACTTCGCCTCGCGTCAGGCGAAAACCAGTCTTCAGCGCTTGTGTCTTTCCCATATTGCGCTGGTGCCGTACCACCTGAATGTTGCCGTGTTCCAGGCTCAACTGTTGGAGAATCGCTGCTGTTCTATCGGTTGAGCAGTCATCGACGATGACAATCTCGAGAAGTTGCGGCAGAGCAAGCAGCTTGCCGACAATCGTTGATAACGTCCGCTCCTCGTTGTAAACCGGAACGACTACAGACAAGCACGCTGCTTCCATACGAACCCTCGCTTCTTCGTTCTAGGTAAACTCTACTCTGCGCCATGCTGGAATTCGGTCTCTACGCAGGCTCGGTGGTGCGCCCAGGCCGTCATCTGAGATCCTATTTGTTCCCAGGGCACCTCTTGCTCGTCCTTAGGCTCTCAACTAGCTGCTCCGGGCGGTATCCCACCAATTTGTTAGGTAGCCGGACGCGGCAGCATTGCAATTCTCCGTGAGATCGGCGCGACGCGAAGCTGGAGACCGGTCAGGAGTGAATCGAGCTCTACCGTGAGGGTGTAAGGGATATGCGCCACCGGCGTGGTAGCCGGGATCGGGCCAGCAGATTGGGCTTGACTCTGACGTTAGGTCAGGATTGACGATGAAAATGGAGACGGGAGCCAATGACCGACTTCTACCGAATCCACGAATTCGCTGAACTGGCGGATGTCAGCGTGAGGACGCTGCATCACTACGACCGCCTGGGATTGCTGAAGCCGCAGCGGACGCAGGCAGGGTACCGGCTTTACACGGCGCGGGACCTGGAGCGGCTAGAGCAGATTCTGGCGCTCAAATTCCTGGGCATGCCGTTGACGCAGATCAGGACTTTGCTCGATCACGATGGACTGGCTCTGGCAGACTCGCTGCAAATGCAGCGATCGGCGCTCGAAGAAAAGCGAAAAATGCTGGACCGCGCCATTGGGGCCATCCGGGAAGCGGAGAGCGTGATGGAGCGCGATCAAGCTCCGGAGGCCAAGGCCCTGGCCACAATCATTGCGGCATTCAAGGAGATGGACAATATGGAATTCATGGAAAAGTATTTCAGCGAGGAGGCGTGGGGGAAGTTTAGCGGAAGGCGGAAGGAGATGCCGCTAGGAGCGAAGAAGCGAGCTTCTCAGGCTTGGATCGATCTCTACCGCGAGGCTGAGGGGCTGCTGGACGAGGATCCTGCCGGCGAAGCGGCGCAGGCTTTGACGGCGCGCTGGCTGGCGCTGGAGGATAGGTCGTCCGGTGGGGACAAGGGCGTCAAGGCGGGCTTTCGAAAGGCGTGGATCGATCGCCAGAACTGGCCGGCGAAGGACCGGCAAAGGATCGAGCAGTTCAACGTTGAAAAAATTGCGGACTTCATTGGCCGGGCGATGGGCGCGAGCATGAAGAAGTACTATAGCGACGCGGCATGGGCGAAGCTGATGAAGCTGCGCGAGCAAACCGATGAAGGATCGCGGCAGCAGACGGGGCAGGCTTGGATCGAGCTGTTCCGCGATGTGGATGCATCGCTCGACGAGCATCCGACGAGCAAGGCTGCTCAGGAACTAGCCACGCGGTGGTTGAAGCTTGTGGAGCGATCGATCGGAGACGACCCCGGCGTAAGGGCCGGAGTGCGCAAGGCGTGGCAGAACCGGCAGGATTGGCCAGAGAGCATTCAGGAGCGGCTAGCGGAGTTCAGGATGGATAAAATTGGGCTGTTCATTCAGAAGACGCTGGCATTGCGTCGATAGCGTGAGGTTTGTCCCTTCCTGTGGATGGGCGGCAGCGATTTTGAGATGGATGCAGCGTGTTGCTCCGGCTTCGCCGGAATAGCGAGTTGGCAAGTCAGCGGTCGAATTGACGTGTGAAGGGCTATCGAAACGCTATCTCCCGATCCCTGCATCGGGACTTGCGGCGCCGAGGGCCTTGAGACGCATTTGCGCCAGCCTGTAGCTGGAGGTTGGGAGGGCGAGGATCTCCTTCGGGACTTGCAGCTTGCGGTAGTCGGCGATGGCGGTTTCGCGCTCTCCGTACTGCTCGGCGATGCGGCCGAAGGCATACCAGTAATCGTCGTCGGGCTCGTCGAGGTTGAGTTCGTCCATGCTGCGCAGGAGCAGGTCGCGCGCCTCCTTTGTTTTGCCGGTTTCGGCATAGAGGCAGGCGAGGGTGTGAAGGATGTGGGGATTGTCGTTGGCTAGTTGAGTGGCTTTGATGGCCGCGGCGATGTGGGTGTCGTCGACTTTGCCGGTGAACAAGGCGAACCATGCAATCTCGTTGAGTATCTCCGCGTCCTGCTTGCCTTGATCGACTAACATGCGCCCCAATGCGATGGCGACCGCATAGTTGCCCCGCGTGGATTCAATGACCATTTTCATGCGCAGGGCGTCGGAGTCTCCATCGAGCAATTTGAGGCGATCGTCGGCCAAGTGGATGGCGTCATCGTAGCGCGCCAGGCCGAGCAACGCCTGCACGCACTCGCTGAAGGCCAGCTTCGATTCCGGTTCCTGTTTCAGCAAAGCCGATGAAACGTCGAACAGCTTGGCGAAGTTGTCGACGAACGAGTAACCCTCGGCAAGCGCGAGAAGGATATTGGTCTTTTCGCGCTCGGACACAGCGTCCTTTTGGGCCGCTTCAAGCAATGCGATGCCTTGCGCGGCCGTGGGCTTGGTGCCAATCAGAATGGAGGCTGCCGCAAGCTTCATCTTGCGCGCGTCGGCAGCTTGGCCCTTGGTCCAGAAGCGCGGAAAGACGGGACCGCCAAGGGGATCGTCGCCGCCTTCGAGATGCACGTCTTCGCGCAGCCAGTCGAGCAGCACCTTGGCTCCCTGCAGGTCTCCGGAACTGATGCGGTCGAGCATTTCAAGGGCTATCGAATTGGGCTTGTCATTGGTGTCGAGGAGTTTGTATTCGCCGTTTTCCTTGACCGAGAAAGCTGTCATCGATGTACCGCCAGGAATCTGAACCTTTTCACGATAGCCGGTGGCATCGTTGCCTTCAGCCTTGGGATCGAAGGCCTGGAGGAAAATGTCTATCGTTACATCGAGCGATTCATCCTGGCGGGCCATTTGGCTGTTCAGTTTCCTGCCTGCTTCCAACTGTTTCTTTTTTTCTTCAGGGTCTTCGTTCTTCATCGCCAGAAGGGCGTTACGGCTGGCCAGGGCGTCCAGCTTGGCCTCGGTCGCGACCGGATCCATGGTGAGCAGAAAGGTGCGCTTCACCACGTCGGCGGGGGTGTTCTGGAACTTAAGGTCTTCGTGGTGCTGGGCTCCACGCAGCATGGACGCAAGGCCCATGGTCTGTGCGGCATTGTCGCCGGATGCACCGGCTTCAAGAAAATCAGCGGCCAGTGGGTACTGGCGAATGTTCATGAGCATTTCGCCTGCGGTTTTTGAGGCGCTCTTGAAAGCTGCGTCGCCATTGGAGCGCTTGTTGACCTCATCCTGGCCGGCCTTGCTGCCGTGCAAGATGGCTTCACTGGCTCCGAGCAGCGCTGTGGGCTCCGGGTTCAAGGTCTGCGCAGTCTTGATGGCTCCTTCGGGGACACCGCCGTAGAAGAGAGCATAGGCAAGATTGCCGGCGATGCCCATTTCGGCCAGCTTATCCTGGCCGAGGCTCTGGTACTCGGCGATGGCCTCTTTCATCTTGGATTGGCCGCCGTAACGGCGGCCGACCGCGTCGTACTCGAGGAGGATTGCCAGGTCGGCAGCAGTGGTTTGATCGTCGGGGTCAAGCTTGATGGCGGCGCGGTAGGCTTGCGCGGCTCCCGCCAGATCGCTGCCGGCGCGGAGGTTGCGGCCGACAAGGTCATGCCGAAGGATCTCGGCGAGGGTCTTTTCAGCGAGCGCGGAATTTGGATCGAGCTTCACGGCCAGGCGGGCTTCGGCGCGGGCCGACTCGCCCATGCCTGCATCCAAGAGAACAGACGCCAACTGCAGGTGGTGGACCGCATCGTCGGGATGGCGCGCGATGAGGCCATGGTAATCGGCCAGCGCATCGGCCACCTTGCCCTGATGCAAGAGCGCCTGACCCACCGGCTCAAAGTTCACCAGGATTGCCGTGGCCGACATCAGATCGGCCACCTTGGTTCGCAGCTCCGTCGCCTCTGCTACGGTGTAGCGGCGCTTGACCGAATCGAATTTCAGATGCGCCAGGACAACTCCGTCTTTTGCGGTCGAGAACTCTTCGGTGAGGAGCGCGGGGCCAAGCGGAATGCTCAAGTCCTTGGGCAGTTCCTTGGGTACAAATCCATCCGGCGGCACGATCTTGTACTGCCAGTCGGCGATGAAAGGCTCGGTTAGTTCCCAGTCCGCAGTGCGCGGCTTCCTAGGCGTGTCTTCCAGCTGCTTCTTCTTAGCGTCGGTGTCGTCTTTCCGTTTGAGTTCGTTGGGCAACTGATTGAAGATTGCTTCCAGGCGAATTGCCACCTCGGCGCTGTTCAGGTCGGTGTAGCCGCGACGCGCTTTGTCCGCAACCAGCGTAAGCCAAAACTGCTGGGAGAGATCGGCCGGATCGGCACGATCGACGCGGGCCAGCTTGTCAGCAACGTACTGGGCCTTGACGTAGTTTGTAAGCGACTCACGCATGTCCTTGTCGGGCTTGTCTGCGTAAAAGCTGCGGTAATATGCCTCGAAGACGCCAGTGGGCTCGGTCTTCTCCGAGATGGTTGCAGGGCCGTTCTCGCTCAGCGTAACTTCGCGATACTCACGCAAGGCATTGTCGTTTGAGGAAGACTCGGGAGTCTTAACGAGAGCGGTGGTATCCGGGCTGGCGATCAGCGCGAGCCGGCCCTGATCGCCGCCGGGCAACTGGCCGAGGCGGGCATATGTGGCTGTAGCGTCGATCCATAACTCTTTGGTTTTATTCGCCGGATCTGCGGGCACATGGACGATGGCGTGGTCGAACAGTCCCATGCCGGGCAGATCGGCGGGCACATCGAGACGGGAACCGGCGCTCAGTAATGCTACGTTCGCGGGAATGCCCGCGGAGCGCAGCATGGCCACCAGCAGGGTTGCCTTGTCTTTGCAATCGCCGTATTTGTGGGTAAGGGTCTCCGAGGGATCGTGAGGCACAATGGCGGCTTCGCCAAATTCGATGCCGGTGTAGCGGACCTCGCGGTCGAGAAAATCGAGAATCTCGGCTTCTTTTTCCGGCACGGTTTTCTTGCCCTGAATGAGCACGCCGACAATGGCGTCGACGGCAGCGGGATCCATGTGGCTGTCGACGATCTTCGAGTACGCGGCCGAGACTGCCTGCCAGGACTTGCCTGTCGAGAAGTCGATTTCAGGAAAGAGCACCGCGTCGCGGGGGAGATCGGGTTCAGCGGAGTCGTTGCCTTCCAGCCGGCCGATTTCGTAGGTCAGCGTGACCTTACCGTCCGCTTCGGTGCGGACGGGCTTGAGATTGGGAAGGAAAAACGCTTCGGTGCGGAGCGGGAGAGAAGCGGGCGCCTCAAAAACGGCGCGGCTATGCTCTACGGGTACACGCTCGTGGCCAAAGCCGACGCGCCCGACGCGGCCCGAGTCGAAGAAAGGCTCGGTGTCGTGCTCGACAAACTCCGCCTCAACCACGACGCCTGCGCTGATGGCCGGGAAAGGCGCGCGCAGCGTTTTGCCGTCGCTGTAAATCTTGTAGTCGCCTCCGCGCGCGGGAGCCTCAGTCACATTGTTAGGGTCGAGTGGGTGCTCGACGAAGTCAGGGGTGATAACGCGGGCACGGAGGGTTGGTCGAGCTTCATGCCACGGCTCCCAGCCGACGGTGAGATGATCCGATTCTTCGGCGCCTCGCTGGGTGAGAATCCTGTAGACAAAATGCGACACGTGATCGATGCGTCCGGCTTCGTCGAAGCTGTAGGCTTCGTCGTTTTCGAGGATCGACAGGTTCGCGTCGTCCGGAGCGGCGACTGCGGATGCGGCCTCGTAGAGGGATTTGGGATCGACGGAAAAATGCGGAGCATTCCAAGGCTCAACGGCTTGCTGGGCAACGCAAACATGGATGGCAAATAGGAAGAGTACGGGGAGAAGGAGCCGGGAAGCAACAGCGCGGGACGAGGAAGACACGGTTACCCCTGGTGTGTGGCGATGGAGACCACGATAAACGGAGCCGGATAAATCCGCAAGGCGCTTGCGGCGCGGGTTGGAGCGGAATCGGTTATTGATGAAGAACACGAGAGTTCCCTCACTTTCGGCCGTCAGCTCGCCGGCCAGAGCTTGCGCAGGACCGGCAAGGAAAAGCCCCAGCGGCACTCGGCCTGCTGAAATAGATAGACGCCCAGGAGAGTGATGAGCGGTTCAAGCTGGTGCCGGAAGCGCGCTGTGGATGCGACAGCGTAATAGAGGGCCGGGATGAGCACAAAGGCGGCGGCAAAAAGGCGGGCGGCTGGAATGCGCCGCTTGACTGCGAGCGCCAGGCCCATCAGCCCAGCCAAAGACGTGAAGCCGTAATTGAGCGCACGGGCGAAATCGGTCCCGGGCTTGCCGGAGGGATTGGGCACCCCAAACCAGAAGAAGTAGATGCGCCGGACGCAGAGGTCTGCAAAGCGCGGCAGGTCTGCGCGGATGATTTGCGCAGCTTGTTGGCCGCGCCACCGGGTATAGGCCAGTTCGCCCATTTGCCGGTAGAGCGCGAGTTGGTCCGGTGCTTCGCCGGGCTGGTTGTATTCCATGAGCAAACCAGTCGCGCCGGGGCCGTTGCCCAGGTAGAGTTCCGCGCCGAAGTTCGAGCGAAAGGGTACGAATGCATGAAAGACCAACGCATTGCGGATGGCCCATGGGGCGACGACGGCGACGAACAGGAGAGAGGCGCAGAAAGCTTTTGCGAGCTGATGAGTCCAGAGCCGGCCGGAACGCGCGAGGATCCAGATTCCGCAGACGGGGAGAAAGATTAGGAGCGCAGGATTGGAGACGGCGATCAATCCCCAGACCAGGCCGAAAGTGAGCCAGCGGGCCCAGGTAGGACCGTCTCCAACGCGGTTGCCGACGCTGCCGGCGCGGAGCGCGATGAGCAGCGCGAGTAGAAGTAGGAGCGTAGTGAGCGTCGTATCCCAAACCCAGCGCACGGCGTATTGCATGGCTGCCGGGTAGAGCGCCCAAATCCACACGGACCAGCGGGCGACGCGGGTGTCAAAGCAGCGAACGCCGATCTCCCAGATGAGGGGAATCATGAGCGCGTTGAGCAGGCTGTCAATGGCCAGGATGACCCAGCCAGAGAGATTGGTGTAGACGCCGAATGCTTTGAAGACGCCGGCGAGAAGCAGTGGGAAAAGTGGCGCGATCCATGCGGTGGGACCGGTGTGTCCGTGGAAGGGATCCGCGTAGCCGCGGCCGGTGGCAAGGGCCTGGGCGATGCGGCCCATCTCGTATCCAAAGCGAAAGTGGTTCTCAATATTTGTGACGCGGTAAGCGTGGGAGACGGTGATGTAGACCAGACGAACGGCGACGGCTGTGAAGAATGCCGCCCGCGTGGCGCGAAAACTGTGGATAGGCGGGCTGACGGACTGAGTCTGCATGGACCTTTGTATTGTATTTGGCGACATGCTTGTTGCGTGCAGGCAAGAGGCTGAACGTGTGAGCATGCTCTATGTCGCGGTGCTCAATCCCTGTGAGTGGCTTGCCGGCCAGAGTTGGCGGAGGACCGGGATCGAGAAACCCCAGCGGCCCTCAGTCTGCCGGAAGAGATACACGATCAGGATGGCGAAGAAGGGTTCGAGGGGATTGCGAAAACGCGATCCTGGGATGATGAAGTAGTAGATGGACGGGAGCAGGACTACGGCCCACGCGAACAGGCCTGCTGCGGGAAGCTTGCGGCGCAAAGCGAGCAGGAGGCCGAGGATGCCTGCGATGGATGTGAGACAGTGTGCGGCCTCGCGAACATTTTCTGCGATGGAAGGCGCGGCGGTGTGAGGCACGCCGACCCAGAACATGTAAAAGCGCCAGGCGACAAGTTTCCAGAAATGCGCAGGATAGGCGTGGGCCCACTGCCATGCGAGTTGGCCGCGCATTTGGACGTAGGCGCGCTCGCCCTTGCGCGCATAAAGCTGGTGCTCGGGGGCAAGTTCGACGGTGGGAACGGTGGCTCCCCAAGGCATGCCGATTGAGTCCGGAGCCCAGGCCATTGCGGCTTCAGCGCCGAAGTTGCCGCGGGTGGGAATGAAGGCGTGAAAGACAAGCCAGTTGCGGATTACCCACGGCGCGCATACGGCGGCGCAGAGCGCAGCCGCGAGAATGGCGAGGGCTGCTTGCTTGATAAGCGTTTTGCGCTGCGTGAGGCCTGCGAGAATCCAGATGCCCTGGACGGGCGCTAGCAGAATCAGAGTCGGATTGGTCATGGCGATGGCGCCCCAGAGCAGGCCGAACAGCGCCCAGTCGCGAATACGATATTCGGCAGGAGGCTGCGGATCGCCGATGTCGCGCATGCGCATGCCAAGGACCAGCACCCATGCAAAAAGCATGGTGGAGAGCGAAGTTTCCCATATCCACTTGACGCCGTATTGAATGATGCCGGGATAGAGCGCCCAGATCCAAGCGGCCCACAGCGCTGTGCGGCGGCCGGCGACGCGGACGCCCATCTCAAAGACAAAAAGGACGGTGAGCGCCTGGAAGAGGCTGTCAAACATTTGTATGATCCATGCGGAGAGAGGCGTGTAGACACCAAAGACTTTGAATACGCCGGCGAGCAGAAGCGTGAAGGTGGGAACCATCCATGCTGTGGGTCCGGTGTTGCCGCTGAATGGCGAACTGTAGCCATGGCCTTGCGCAAGCGATGCGGCAACCCGGCCTGTCTCCCAGCCAAATTCGAAGTGATTGTTGTGTGGAGTAATGCGGAAGGTGTGGCCGAGCGTGATGTAGGCGATGCGCACCAGCAATGCCGTCCAGAATATTGCTCTTGGGGCGCGGAAGCGGTCCTCCAGGGGCGCAGAAAACCGGCTCATGAAATCCACTTTAGCAGGCGGACAACGCCCATCTTCGCGGCCTTTGAATGGGCTGATACATTCTCTCGCGTAAGGATTTCTTCGCGATTCTGCGCGTAGTAGCGATAGGCCACAGAAAGCATTTCGCTGTTGGTAACGGTGGGCTGCCAACCCATTGCCTGGCGGATGCGCGTGGTGTCAAAAATAAAATCTTCCGCGATCATGCGGTAGTGATATGGGCCCAGCGGGGAAATCTTGAGAATGTGCGCCAGGCGCATGGCAGCCAGGGTTGGCGCTTTCGGCAAGGAGCGAACGCGCGAACGGCTGCCTGCCTGGGCGATAACGGCTTCGTAACCAGCACGCATGCTGGGCACGTTGTCGCTACCGACATGGAACGTGCCGGAGCCGTTGAAGTCAAGCGACTGGATGCAGGCCTGGGCGAGATCTCCCGCGTAGATGAATTGATAGCGGTTGGCGCCGGAGCCGACCACCCAGACGGTCTTGTTTTCGCGGATGAACTCGAAGAGGATGGCCAGCAGGCCGAGGCGGCCGCTGTCGATGATCGTGGGGCAGCGGAGAATTACGATGTCGATACTGCCAGTGAGTTTTTGCAGCAGGCGCTCGCCTTCGAGCTTCGACTCGCCGTATAAGTCCGCCGGCGAGGGCGGGTCGTCTTCGCGCACCGGGCGGCCCATGTTGCTGGCCCAGAGGCAATTGCTTGAGGTAAAGATGAGCTTCTTCACGCTTGCGTCGCCGGCGCACTGGGCGATTACTCTTGTTCCGTCGACGTTGCTGGACCACAGGAATTGGCGAGTGATTTTTCCGTGCCCCAGTTGAGCAGCGATATGAAAAACCGCGTTGAAACGGTGCGCGGCGAAGATTGCGCGCATGGCGTCTTCATTGCGAATGTCGGCTTGGATGCTGGTGAGCGAAGGGTGGTGCGCCGCGTCCGGCACCAGGTCAACACTAACTACTTCAGCGCCGCCGGTGAGAAGGCGGCTCTTCAAGATGCCGCCAAAGAACCCTGCACCTCCAGTTACCAGATACTTCGCCATTTTCACTTCCGTCCCGTGCCGCTTGCGAACCATTCAACCAATTCGCGTAGCGCGTTCCGGGTGGGTTCGCATTCATTTTTTCTGTCTTATCCATTTTATCAATTCGGCGCAGGGCGGCGTCGATCAATGGTGCGCTGGAACAACATGGAACAGGACCGCGAAGTAGTGAGCGACGCTGCCGGCCAGCACAAACAGATGCCATGTGGCGTGGAAGTAGCGCAAACGGTCAAGCGCGAAGAACACGATGCCCAGCGTATAGGCGAGGCCGCCCGCCGCGAGCCACAGAACGCCGTGCCAGCCGATTGCGTGGGCCAGATAGCGTGCTGCAAACACGCCGAACCAGCCTTGAAAAAGATAGATAAGCGCCGACGCAACTGCGAATCGACCGACTGCGAAGCTCTTGAAGATGACGCCGGCGACCGCCAGCGCCCACTCGACGGCGAAGACAGACCAGCCGAGTTTCCCGTGCAAGGACACTAGCGTGAAAGGCGTGTAGGTGCCGGCGATGAGCAAATAGATGGCGGAGTGGTCAAGCACCTGGAAGACGTGGCGGGCGCGCGTGCGTACCAGCGAGTGATAAAGCGTGGAGCACACATAGACAAGCACCAGCGTGGCGCTGAAGACACTGCAACTGTAGACTACCCAGGCCGATCCGCGCAGGGACACGGCGATAAGGTAGACTGCGCCCACGACAGTGAAGATGGCGCCGATGCCGTGGGTAACAGCATTGGCCAAAATGTCGCCGAGCTTTTGATGAGCATCCACACGGCGATGATAATGCGGGAGGATGGAGACCCGCAGTGATATGCGCGGTTGATGGAGGCGGTGCGTCTACGAGCGGCGGGTGAGCTTGGTCACGCGTCCGACATGGTTCCAGTCGGATACGTAGATGCCGGCTTGCCGATCGATGTGGCATCCGTGCGCTGCGCTGAAGAATGCGGGCGCAATGTCTCCGGGCTGCAACTGGTAATTGGCCCACTGTGCTTTCTGAGGGTTGTCGCCCAGAAAGGCAACGGGCGTGTTGTCGCGGTCGAGGATGGTGACGCGGCCTTCCAACTCAGAGACGACAGCATAATCGCCATAAAAGCTGACCTGGCAGGGACGGCGGAGATGTTGCGTTATGGTGCGGACAAACTTTCCGTCGAAGTCGAAGTGGCAGAGGCGGCGATTCTCGCGGTCGCAAACGAGCAGGAGCGGTTGGTCGTAGCGCGTGTCGACGGCGAGGCCGTGGCTGCAGTTGAAGAGGCCTTCAGTTGCGCCCTTGCCGCCGTAGCTGGCGCGGTACTCGCCGTTCTTGTCGAAGCGGAAGATGCGCGAGTCGCCGTAGCCGTTGGCGATGAAGATGCCGCCGTCGGGACCGGGCACTGCTGCGGTGAGTCGCCACTCGTTGGGCGACTTGAAGCCGGCTTCGGGCGGTGCGGTGATCTTCTGCACCACGGTTCCGTCGGTCTTCATTTTGACGAAGAGCCAGTTCTCTTGCGGTGTGCCCTTCTGGACGGTTGTGTAGAGAAATTCTTCATCGCTGTCTTGCGCGTAAAACATTGAGTGGACTTCAGGATATTGGCTAGCGATGGTCTTCTCGAGTAAGCCGTCGGGAGAGTAGACGAGAATGCCGCTTTCGCTCTGGGTACTCACATACACCTTGCCGGCGTGGTCCGTGGCGATAGCGCCGTGGGTGCCACCGAAGACCGTTCCGGCGGGCAGTTGGCCCCAGCCCTGGACTATTTCAAATGTCCATTCGCCGTTGCCGGTCTGGACCTTCTGGTTGGCTGCGTTTTCAGATGCGCTCTCTTTGGCTGTTGCGCGCGGAGAATCCAATGCTGCCAAAGTGGCCACGGCTGCAACGGCGCAGAATTTGCGGCGGTCGAAGGCTTGCGGAGTGCGCTGCGTTTCCGCCTGCTTCATTGTCCATTCCTCGCGATAGAGCTTATCTGCTCCGCGGACGGAGCAGGTTGGGCAGGCGTGTTTTAGAGATAAACGCGACGCAGATTCTTCATGGCACTCAATGGCGCAACGGCAGCCGAGGTTGCCTGCGTTCCGCTCAGATTAATATAGGTCAACTGCGAGTTGCGCGTCACCAAAGCTACTGGAGGCGTCAACCGTGCAGAGAACCAACCGTCCTCAGGACTGGACGAAAGCGGAACCAAAATAGAAGACGCAAAGGAATTAGAACCTTGTCGCGCCGGTATGCCTGGAGGGAATTCCGAGGGTGAGTTCCTTCTGCGGGCTGCGGCATTACGATTCGACGGCCCGGCTCGAAGGACGATTCGCTAAACGTCTAATTTTAATAGGCTTGTTGCCTTGCGCCGGCTTGGATTGATGCGTTGGTTCCAGCCTGATCCGAGACTTCAAGCCTGCCCCGTTTGGGTCAGTCAATCCCCTTTTCTAGGTAGTCGCATCCCCCAAAAGGGAAAATCTTTGGGAAGTTGATGTGCAAGGAATTGCGCACTTTTCCTAATCTATTTCGTAAGCCATTGAAAGCAATACATGTTGATTTGGCAGGTTGCTTGCATAATAAGGGGCAAACGCCGGGAGTGGCTGGGGCCCTCATTCGCACCTCTTAAAGCGTTGATTCCATTTTCCCTGATTTTTCAACAAAGAACGGCGTACGTGCGCCGAGATCAATTCGACAGGATTCTCGGTGCGACGTCTGCCGCAGACCTCGCAGGATGTACGAGATTCGAAAAGCAAACCCTTTTAACCCCAGCAGTATCCTTTCACCCGGCGCTCTGCAAAGGGTATAGGCAGGACAAAAGCCCGCAAGGGTCACTCTAGGAGGAAAGATGAAGAAAACTGCATTCGCTCTACTCGCATTGGCAACGGCCTTTGCGATTACTCAACGAGCTTCGGCCTCGCCGATTACCGGCGCGATCGGAATCAACGGCTCGGATGACACTTGGAACCTGACTCAGCTAAAATTCACGACCAAGGCTGGCAATGCGACTGTTGCTGGTTCGCCGACCACAAGCGGCACGTTGGCAGCGGTTATCGGTGACGTTGTGACATTCCCCACCAACCCCCTGGTCTTCACAGCTGCCGCTGGCAAGGAACTTTTCTCAACCGGCGACGGAGTCGCGTTCTGGATCACCGGCCTTACCGTCGATCTGGATACCGGCTCCTTCCTGAACGTCTCGGGCACGGGTACGCTGGATGAAACCGGTTTTGCGCCCACGACCGCGACATTTACCCTCACCAGCACAAAGAACGGCGGTACCACGCTTGGAATCGACGCATCGCCCTTGACCTCGACGCCTGAACCCAGCAGCCTCATTCTGCTTGGCTCCGGGCTCTTCGGTCTGGCGTTCGTTGCCTTCCGGAAGTCGAAGACCTCTGGCCTGGTTCTGCACTCGTAACTGTGACCCTTTGCTCCTCCGCGAAGTGGCCTGCTGGGGATCTCTGGTTCCGTTGAAAGGCTCAATTAGCGCGGCGGGATGGAATCACTGACCGCCGCAGCCGGGGTCATGGACGAATAGGAAGCGATTCTCTCTTCCCTTTCATCCACGGCCCCATTTTTCTTTTGGTGGCCTCGCCAAGGGCCGGAAAATCAAGGCTAAATCGATTCATCGGCCGTCGGTGAATGTGCTGAAGTGCACAAGTTCTACCCACAATGTGTGCACAGAGTTGCACATTCCTGTCGAGGAAACCGCGCATCCCCGGCGTTTTTCATTCAGGTCGTTCGGCCCTTCAATTGCAGTAACATTCACGCAATCAAAGAAAGATATGTTGTCGCGGACATTGGCGTATCTTTCCCTATGCGGATTCAAAAAACCACATCGTTCGCGGAATTTGCCAGCGCCACAAGTTGCGTCTTGGGCATTCGATCTGGCGGTCATGAGGTCACAGTTGAAAGACGACCGGCGAATCAGGCAGCGCTTCAGCATTAACGCGCCTCTCACTCTGCTTGTTGGAGATCGGCAGATACCCGCCTATACCCGCAACCTGAGCAACCGGGGCGTGTATTTTTACCTGGCCATGTGCGACGGCGAACTGGTCGATACCGATCTAGAATTTGTGGTCGAACTACCCCCGGAAGTGACGCTTTCAACTTGTTGCCGGATTCATTGCAGGGGGCGGGTGGTTCGCAAAGAGAAGACGGCGGATAATTTGACTGGGGTAGCCGCAGAAATTATAGATTATTCGATTCTTCGACAGGCACCGCCGGTGGTATAGAACCAGGGCAGTTCCCATTCCGGTTTGCTCGGGGCAGGCTTTCAACTCGGCTGATATGCGCTTAGCTCGGGGAATTTCAGCTCTCTTGCTTTTATGAACTTTAAGAATGGTCGACAAACCCCTGAAACTTCACACCTAAAGCTTGCGCAATCCTAGAACGCGGTGGTCGACGAGCCAGCTTTTCAGCACGTAGACGAGCTTATTATTGCTGCCAGGGTCGGTTGGCAGCAGAAAGAATCCCGGATCAACCAGGTAGCGGATCGAGTTGTAAACGATCCCTTCCATGACTTCTCCGTCAAGGAACTGGCAGCGCATCCAAATTCCATGGACAATGGGTGCCCGAGTATGGAAATTGAGCTGGGTGTGGTCGGAGTTTCCATCGAAACTTTCCACATAAAAGACAGCTTTGACATCTTTGACCGAAATCTCCTCGACGATCCCGGTTTCCAGGCTACGAATTCGAAAGGTTTCGGGCGAACTATGGGGAGCATTGCTCAGCAACTCTTCGATTGTGTTCCAGACCGGGGATTCCAGGTAGCCCTTTAGGGTGCGGTGCCCGAACTGGACCACCACTTTTTCCGATTTGGGAGCAAATGTCTCAATCATCATTGGGAGGACTTTCTCATTGACTCCAAGCGCGCCGGCCACCGAAGAGCGGCGATTTCTCCTAATGATGGAGACTTGCCCCGAAGATTGCCATGCCCGTTTGGTGCTAGGCATGTGGCGGGTTGGTAACTCTTCGATTGTGACCTACCAGGATTACCGAGATGCAATGGTACGCGCTGAATCAGCGCCTTGCCAAGATTCCGATCCAAGCGCCCGCTAAACGGGGCGCATCGCAATGAAAATGCGAGGCCTTGGCAAGACACTTGGATTCGATTCAATCGCCCCAGGGAGGGTTGCGCGGCTCCCAAGCGAATTGATGCGAAGGTAACTCATCGGGAAGAAGTCGATCCGGGCTGCTCGGCAAGAGATCGCTCGATGGTCCAGGTCCGAACTTTACGCGCCTCAGGCTACCGGACCGAGGAACGGCCTTGCGTGGGAAGTATCAAGCCTTTTGCTCCTGCTCGATGTTCTGCCGCTTGTGCGGCGGCGAAAGGCTATACTGCTTGATTTTATACAAGAGAGCCTTGTAACTGATTTGGAGGTCGCTTGCGGCGGCCTTCCGATTCCATCCCGTACCCTCTAATGTTTGCGCAATCGCGGCAGATTCTGCACCACCCTTCAAGTTCCGCACGAGAAACTTCAATCCACCATTACCAACTGATTCTTCGCCCGCGGCAGCTGACGATGCCGTGGGCTGCCAGGGGATCAACTCGTTGATAATGGCCTCCTCGTCGGCCAGGACCAGAAAACGCTTGATGGTATTTTCAAGTTCACGGAGGTTGCCAGGCCACGAGTGCCCGCTGAGAGCCTGCATGAGAGCCGGCGAGATGGGCAAGGGATTGCATCCGTACTTGGCGGACACCTTGCGCATGAAGTGCTGGGAGAGGATCGGAATCTCCTCAACGCGCTCGCGAAGGGGAGGCATGCGAACGGTAAAGCCATTGAGCCGGTAGTACAGATCCTCGCGAAATGTCTTCTGCGCCATAGCCGCCTTGATGTCGATGTTGGTGGCAGCAATGACGCGGACATCGACCTTGACACTGGCGCGGCTTCCCAGGCGGGAGAAGCTTCCATCCTGAAGAACCTGAAGGAGCTTGGCCTGCAATGCATTGGGCATTTCGCCAATCTCATCGAGGAAAATGGTGCCGCTGTTGCAAATCTCAAATTTGCCGGGCTTGGCTTTGACGGCGCCGGTAAATGCGCCCTGTTCGTAGCCGAAGAGCTCGCTTTCCAGCAGGTCGGCGGGCATGGCAGCGCAATTGACCTTGAGAAACGTCCGCTTGCTGCGGGCCGACATTTTGTGGATCAACATGGCCGCGACTTCCTTGCCAGTACCGCTCTCACCGAGCAGTAGGACGGGGAGGTCCGCGCGCGCAACCAGCACGCACTGCGACTCGATCTCGCGCATGCGTTTGCTGGATCTGACAAAGGAAGTGTTCTCGTCCAGAGGGATTTCGCGGACGTCGTCGGAGGCCTGTTTTTCCGGTTCCTTGAGGCACTGCTCGACCGCGAAGTCGATGTCGCTCTTCTTGAAGGGCTTCAGGATGACGTCGGCCGCGCCCATGCGGGTGGCTGCCACAACCTCCTTCAGTTCTGCCGTGCAGGCGAGCATGATGATGGGGAGAACCGGCTTGGAGGCGTGGATTCTGGCGAGCAGTCCGAGCGCGTTCTCTTCCGCTCCACCGTCGGCAATGTGCCAGTCCATCAGAAGCAGATCAGGCAAAGGGGACTCTTTCAGCGTGTTGGTCAGCTCCTCGACTTCAGTGAAGAGAGTGACGCGAAAGCGGTCGGCGAGAATGCGATGGAGATAATCGAGGACGCCCCGATCTGCGTCGAGAATAATGATATGTTGGTTGCGCTTGCCCTGAGCTTTCCCTGTGTTTCCACGTTCCGTGCTAACCATTGGCAATTCCTCCGAATACTGACAAAAACAACCTACAAGCTATTCTTCTTCTGCCGTTTGGCCGGCGATTCCAGGACAGACTGAACATCGAACTCGGTGATGTTCCCTGGAGTCTAGGCCATAGTTTTGCTTGGGCGGGGTCTAAACCCGCCTGATGAGGATGTAGAAAAGAAGCCACGCTTATTTCTTGCCGAGAGCCAATATTACCATTAGAAGTGGAAAAAGATTCGCCAGATGTGCAAGAATTTACACACTCCGAAGTAATCCAAAGCCTATGACCACCGCTGGAGAGACGAGTGGTTACCTAAAATTACAAAAAGGTTACCCAAGATCGTATAAAAGTTACCGCTGGGGGAGATAGTTCTGGGTACATATCAAGGATATGGCACTAAAGTTGCATGTAGGGGTTAAACGCTGACTCTGGAATTGGATAGCTATGGCTCTAACGCGCGCCACCGAGTTTGTCGACATACATCAATTGCCCCCGCTGGACGTGATTTTCGGGCAATCGTCCCTGATGGCGGCTGCTCGCGAGAAGGTGGAACGGGCCGCCGAGACGACTGTTCCGATTCTGCTGCAAGGCGAGAGCGGGACCGGGAAGGACATCTTCGCCCGGTTGCTACATGCGCGTTCTAACCGGTCGAATGGCTCCTGGGTCAAGGTGACCTGCCCCGCCATTCCACATTCTCTGATCGAATCGGAGCTGTTTGGATACGAGAAGGGGTCATTTACAGGGGCTTACGCCACCAAACGCGGCCGCGTGGAGCTTGCACACCTCGGAACCCTCTTCCTGGATGAAGTCGGGAGCCTGGATATAGGTGTTCAGGCCAAGCTGCTTCAAGTGCTTCAGGACGGCAGCTTCATGCGGATCGGGGCACAGGAACCGAGAAAAGTCGACACGCGGCTTATTTGCGCATCGAACGGGGACCTCCGCCAACAGACTGAGGACGGGAGCTTCCGTCTGGACTTCTTTTATCGTATAAACGCCGTAACCATCGATCTGCCTCCGTTGCGTCATCGTACGGCAGATCTTCCTCTCCTGATCGATTACTTTCTCGGTCTTCATTCCAGGGCCTATCGCCGCAATCCGAAGCCGCTTTCGCGCGAAATAACGAAGATGATGCAGCGGCACAACTGGCCCGGCAACATTCGTCAGCTGGAAAACATGATTCGAAGCTACGTCCTGATGGGGAACGAGGAGGACCTGGCGGCGGACCTTGTTCCAAGCACCCCAGCAGGAATCATTCCCGAGATCGATCTGGCCAATCCCGTTTCTTTGAAGGAGATTACCAAGGCCGCTACGCAGGAGCTGGAGCGGGAGATTATTTTAAAGGTTTTGCGGGCCAACGATTGGAGCCGCCGCAGGACGGCTAAATGGCTCAATATCAGTTACAGGTCTCTACTTTACAAATTGCAGGAATCGAATGTAAGCACCCTTCCGGGACGGAGACTTAGAAGCCGGATATAGAGCCGGGTTACCGTGGTAGCCCGCGACATTGAAAGCAATAACCTCCCGCAGTGGCTTGAAGCCGATTTGATTCTGCTGATTTTATGCCAAGGATAAATCCCTAACCTACCGCCCGAGGTGGTTTTTCCGCAGCCTGCCTCGAAACAAGACCTTGGCGAATCTGCGGGTAACTCAGCATCTCACGATATTCGCGGCCTGAATTCCCTTGGTGGCGTTACGCGTGTCCACGACCAGCTTGGCGTTCTTCACGATGCTGGCGAAGTCGTACTGGGTGTGGTCGGTGATGATGACTACGCAGTCGAACTCGGGAATCTGTTCCAGGGGCGTGCAACTCATATTGAGCTCGTACTTGCGACCCTGGCCGACGGAGGCGAAAAACGGATCATTGTATTCTACGTTCGCACCCCGCTTGCGCAGCAATTCGATGATGGTGAGAGACGGCGACTCGCGCAGATCGTCAATGTCGCGTTTGTAAGCCAGCCCGAGCACCAGGACGCGTGACCCGCTAAGAGCTTTCCCTTGCTGGCTCATAGCTTCGATGATGTTCTCGACCACGAAGTAGGGCATGGCGATATTCACTTGACCGGCGAGTTCGATGAACCGGGTGTTAAAGTCGAACTCCTTGGCCTTCCAGGACAGGTAGAACGGGTCAATGGGGATGCAATGACCCCCAAGGCCGGGACCGGGATAGAAAGCCTGGAAACCGAACGGCTTGGTCTTTGCTGCGTCGATCACCTCGAACAGGTCAATATCCATGCGCATGCACAGTTGCTTCAGCTCGTTCACTAGGGCGATATTGACGCAACGGTAGATGTTCTCGAGAAGCTTGGTCATCTCGGCAACGGCGGGGGAAGAAACGGGGACGATGCGATTGAAGATGGTGGCGTAAACGGCAGAGGCCAAATCGCGCGCGACCGGTCCGCAACCGCCCACGACCTTGGGAATATCGCGCCGGGCCACCGTGTCGTTCCCCGGGTCTTCCCGCTCGGGCGAGAAGGCAACGTAAAATCCCTGGCTGGAGGCGTCGCGCGCCACGCGAAGACCCGATTGATTGCCCTGCTCCAGCAGGGGCGCGACGATTTCTTCAGTGGTGCCCGGATAAGTGGTACTTTCCAGGATCACGAGTTGCCCCTCTTTGAGATTGGGCGCGATGCCATTGACGGTACTGGTGACAAAGCTGAGGTCTGGTTCGTGGTGCTCGTTCAGAGGGGTGGGCACGCAGATGATGACGACGTCCATATCGGCGATGCGGGCGTAATCCGTAGTGGCGGCGAAGCCTGTCTTCCTGGCGGAACCGATCTCGTCGCTGGAGATGCGGACGATGTACGAACCGCCCCGGTTCAGCGTCTGCACTTTCCGCTCGTCGATATCGAAACCGGTAATTGCAAAGCGCTCCCCGCTGAAGAGAAGCGCAAGGGGAAGGCCGACATAGCCCATGCCGACAATCCCGATGCGGGCTTCGCGAGTTTCTATTCTACGTTTGGTCTCTGCGACTCGATCGATCGACGAAATAATCACAAGTTACTCCCAGCGTGTGAATTGGCGAAGTTGATAACCGTCTTGTACCAGGCAACAGTGCGCTCGATGCCTTCACGGAACTCGACAATGGGCTCGTAACCGAAGCATTCCTTGGCGAGGCCGATATCGGCAAGGGAATCGCGGACGTCGCCGCCGCGTTCCCCGGCATAGCGCACTTCCCCACTATACCCTGTGGCGTGGCGCAGCATTTCAACTGCCTGATTGAGGGTGATTCGTTTGCCTGTAGCAACGTTGAAGACCTTGCCTGATACCATTTCGGCAGGGGCCTCGGAGGCCAGCAGATTTGCGTGGACCACATTCTGAATGAAAGTGAAGTCGCGGCTCTGTTCCCCGTCCCCGTAGATGGTGGGAGTTTCACCGGCCAGCATCTTAAGAGTAAACAGGGCAAGAACGCCCGAGTACTGAGAAGTAGGATCCTGGCAAGGGCCGAAGACATTGAAATAGCGAATGGTCACCGTATTCAAGCCATACACCTTGGCGAAAGATTGCATATAGAGTTCGCCGGCCAGTTTGGCAACCGCATAGGGTGAAATGGGACAGGGCTGCATGTGTTCGGATTTGGGCAAGGTAGGAGTATTGCCATACACAGACGACGAGCCGGCGTAGATTACGCGTTGCACCTTGGCGTTTTTTGCCGCTAGAAGCAGCTGAACGGTGCCTGAAACGCTGGCGTAATTTGTGGCCACCGGATCTTCGATGGAACGCGGAACCGAGGGAATCGCTGCCTCGTGGAAGATGCACTCGACGCCACGGCATGCCTGGGCTACGGCTTGTGCATCGTTGATATCGGCTTCAATGAAATCCATCGCTTCCAATCCGCGGAGGTTTTCGCGCTTCCCGGTGACAAAGTTGTCGATGCCACGGACTCGCTTGCCGCGGGCGAGCAACTCCGCGGCTATCGATCTGCCGATAAAGCCGGCTGCCCCGGTGACTAGGTACGTTTCCATTTCAGCCTTTCTGAAAGTTGGCGCGTGTCATCGTTAACTTTCGGCAATCGTAGCTCCATGGCTCATCGCCAGGGCCAGTTGCAAGATTCGATCGTGAGTGGATGAGTTTCACTGAGCACCCCTTCGCAGGATGATCGTCTTGATTGTCTCGAACATGATGAGCAGGTCAAGGCCCACGGACAGGTGCTTTACGTAGTAGAGGTCGTATTCGAGCTTCTGCTTTGTTTCCTCCAGGCTCGCGCCGTATTGATAGCGCACCTGGGCCCACCCGGTGATGCCTGGGCGGATCATGTGGCGAAGCTCGTAGTAGGGGATTTCGCTGGTGAGCCACTGCACGAACTCGGGTCGTTCCGGTCGGGGACCCACAAACCCCATCTCTCCACGAAGGACATTCCATAGTTGTGGAATCTCGTCGAGGCGCGTCTTGCGCATGAATCTGCCCAGCGATGTAACACGAGGGTCGTTCTTGGTGGCCCACACAGCGCCCTGTGCTTCAGCATCCTGCCGCATGGTCCGGAACTTGATTACGGAAAAGTGACGGCCTCTTAATCCGACGCGGGTCTGACGGAAGAAGATGGAGCCCGGCGAAGAGAGACGCACGGCCAGGATGATGAACGGGATGAAAGGCAGGCAGATCACCAATCCTATAAACGAGACGGCGATGGAGATGAGGCGACGAATAATCTGCTGCGATGCCTTGACGTTGAAGCCGTGGGTAAAGATGAGGGTGCTGGGATTGAGTCCCTCGAGCGGGAGCTTGCCCAGGAGCCGCTCCATGAGGGAAGCGGCGTCTTCAACGATCACGCCATTCAGGCGCAGATCGAGAAGCTCACGAACCGGCATTGCTCCGCGACGGTCCTCCATGGCAACGATGACGCGGTCGATCTTAGGCTTCGGATTGCGGAGGGCGCGAAGGTCCGCGGTGAAACGCTCGAGGCCCGCTTTGCTCGCTACATTTCCCCCTCCCTCGACGACTTCAATACCCGCATCGCGCCGATTGCGCAGAGTATTCACGATCGCGCGCGCCCGCTCGCCGTTTCCCAACACGTAGATGCGTTCACGGAATGCGGAGAGAGAAATGAGCCATTCATAGGACCGCCGCCATAGAACGAGGACGATCGCGAGGATGGCGATGCCGACCGTCAAAACATGGGGGCCGATGTATAGATCAGGAAAGAAAAAAACGATGCCGGCGAGAACAAAAGACAGAACGCTCAGGACCAGCAACAGCCGAAAATAAATCTCCCATCGGCCCGACATGCGGTGGGGTTCATAGAGATCGAAGTAATAAGACAGGAGCAAAGTGAGAATCGTAGTGGCAACGATCTTCGAGATCCCATTCTCGTAGACCAGGGCAATATAGGTATCGGGACCAGAGAGGATCGTGGTGGCGAGCACAAACGAGCCGCCGACGAGGAGCGCCTCACAGAGAAGCAGCACCAGCGTCCTGGTTGGATAGTAGACATTGAAAAGCCTGATCACGTCTGCCGATCCTCTATCTACTTGGCTCGTTGAGCGGCCGCTGGCGCACCGTAGTAGTTGTAATAGTTGTACCCGCCGTGAGGCATTTCCTTGACATCGTTGAGTACGAAGCCGAGGATGCGGGAGTTGCCGAATGCCGCCTGGGTCCGCTGCGCAACGTCATAGGGTGTGCGCGCTCCCCGGGCGATGAGCAATACGGCATCGGCAGCGTGGGCAAGTTCCACCGCGTCGGTAACCGCAAGCACTGGAGGGGAGTCGATCAAGATCCAGTCAAAATGCGGGGAGGCAGCCGTAATCAGCTCTTCGATACGATGATTGGCCACGAGCTCCGAAGAGTTGTCACCGCAATCGCCGGAAGGAATGAAGGTGAGGTTGGAGATGCTGCCCACGCTGGATGGATCGGTGGCCTTGGAAGCGCGATCGCGCTGCAGGATGTCCTTCAATTTCGCAGTGCCTTCCAGGTATTCATAAAGCCCGGGAACATTGGGAGCGCCGAGAAGCTTGTGCAGCGAGGGGCGGCGCAAATCCGCGTCGATGAGCAGGATGTTGTTCACGCTGTTGCGGGCCAGGTTCATGGCCAGGTTCGCTGTGATAAAGCTCTTGCCCTCAGAAGGCATGCCGCTGGAGACAAGGATCGTTTTCAGCGGAGCCTCATAGCGAGCCTGGTAGATGCGCGAGCGAAGGCTACGAAACTGCTCGACACCTGGGCCGCGTTCGGCGAGTGTCGGGAAGGAATCAGTGGATGGGCTCCAAGGATAACGCGCAATATCGTCGAGGACCAAATCGGCCTTGACTGGTGGCGGCTCCTCAATTTCGGAGAGGACATCCGGTTCGACAAGCTGATCGACATCCGATTCCAGCGTCGTCTTCCGCTCCAGGTCGGCTCTTTGAAGTGCTTCGTAAAGGCGGCTCATAGTTCACTTTCCTTCAGGGGACTGGTGGAATCCGCGAGGGGGTTGAGGTTACGTGACATTGCTGCCGGCAAACCTGGTTCCGGCAAACCCGACATGGCGATGGGCGAGATAACAAAAGGCTGCTGGTTTAGATCGAGTTCGATGCTGACCGATTCGATGATTCGCTCCGGGACGGGTTTGATCTGCTCCACATAGGAGCTGATCATTGCATGCTCGCAAATGAGGTTGATAACGCGAGGAATGCCGCTTGAATAGTGGTGGATAAGCTGTATCGCTTCGGGAGAGAAGGCAGGCTCGGTTGCGCCCGCGATGCGCAACCTTTCCCGAATATAGGTCTGTGTCTGTTCGGCGGTCAGCGGCTGCGTTCTGCACCAGATTGAAATGCGCTGGCGAAGCTGGCGGACGCTGGGGTTGCGCAGCTTCTCTTCCAGCTCAGGCTGGCCAGAAAGAACAATCTGCAGCAACTTCTCCGAGGAGGTTTCGAGATTGGTCAGCAAGCGAATCTCCTCGAGAAGCTCCCAGGATAGATTCTGAGCTTCGTCGACCACAATGACGCACAATCCGCGATTGCGGAAGCGCTCGATAAGCCAGCGATTCAGTTGCAACAGCATGCCGGATTTGGTCCGCGCTTTGGGCGGGATGCCGAAGTCAGTAAGCACAAATTCAAGAAAATCGAGAACATCGAGACGAGGATTGAACACAAATGCCGAGGAAACGCGGTCCTTGGAAAATGTGCTCAGCACCGTCTTGAGGAGAGTTGTTTTCCCGGTCCCCACTTCCCCCGTCATGACAACAAATCCCTTGCGCGTTGCAATACCATATTGCAGACACGCGAGCGCCTCCCGAATCTGCGGCATCATGCAGAGAAACCGCGGGTCGGGGCTGGCGCCGAAGGGAAGGATGCGAAGGCCGAAGTAGGATTTGTACATGGCTAGATGCCCACGCTTTCAACGGGCTTCCTCGAACGCGAGAACGGGTTCCAGAACTTGCGCATGTTAGGCGGCTGAGGAAGGCCATTGATATGAGAGATGACGGCCAGTGTGGGGAGCTTGGTGAACGCCCAAACATCTCTCTCGTTGCGCAGGGACGTGTCGCGATACTCGAGCAACGCCGCGATCCCGAGGCCGAGAAACAGGCCGATGGCAAATCCCCCGCCGGCGAACATGGCAGGCTTAGGGAAGGTCGGGGCATCGGGAAGATTGGCGGCATCCATTACGGTGAATTGCTCGCCCTGCTGGCGGTGTTCAAGAGCCGTCGCCATGGACGATTCGTTCATCTTGGCGAGCAAACTGTTATAGAACTGCTGGGCGGTTTCATGGTCGCGCGTAATCTGTTTGTACTCCTCCTCGACCGCCGGAGTTGATTCGATCCTCCCCTCGTAAGTGCGAACCTGCTGCTCGATATGCGCTTGATCCAGCTTTGTGGAAGCGATGTTTTGCTGGATGGCGCGAAGCTGGGCCTTGAGTTGCTGAAGCTGCGGCGGGTCAGGATGATTGGCGGGGCCTGCTTCCGAGGCCGGAGTCCGAGTGGAGGAGTGAGCAATCTTCTGCTCCAGATCGGTGATCTTGCGCTGGATGGCAACCACGTCTGGGTAGTCGGGTGTATAGGTTGCCTCCAGCGTCTGCTTCTGCTCGATGAGATCGCTGAGTTCCTTGCGGCGCTCATCCACCGAAAGCCCAGTTCCCGGCTCGACGCCCTGCTGGTCGTGCGATTGCTGCGAAATCAACGCTTCGAGAAAGGTCTCATTCTGCTGCATACGGTTGAGCGACTGGGTGGATGCGTCAAGCTGGGTGGTAAGCGCCTGAAGCGTATTCGCGTTGGAAGGTTCCTGTTCCGGGAGCTTGCCGTAATACTTTTGCTGGAATGCCGCGAGTTTGGCATCCTGATCGTCCAGACTCCTTTTTGAGTCGGCCAGTTGCTGCTTGAGGAAGTCGGTCGTTCCCTCGGCGGACTGTTCGCGCGCACTCAGATTCTCGCTGACGAACAGCGAGGTGATGTCGCCGCACACCTGTTGCGCGACGTGCGCATCCTGGGCCTTGAACGAAACGAAGAAGCCGGGCATTCCATGAGTCTGCGAGGACTGGGATTGGATCTGCTGGATTCCAATCGCCTTTTGGGTCATCTGGATGCGGTCGTCCATGGAGGGCGCGTTGCTGAACAGGTTGTAGCGCTCGATAATTGGCTGCAGGCGCGAACGGCTCAGAATCTGCTCCCGCATGGAGGCCAGGCGGGCCCCCAGATCTTCGTCGACGACGGGCTTCACATAGCTTTCGGGGACTTTCTGTTGCTCGATGAGGATCAGTGTCTGCGACATGTATTGCGGCGAGAGAATATGGGTCAAGGCAACGCCCACGGCCAGAAGACAAACCGCGCAGCCGAGAACCAGCCAGCCTCTGCGCTTCAATATTCCCAGGTAGTCCTGGACTGTAAGATCACGATGGCCTAGCATACGACTCCTTAAAGATTTAGTGCCTGAACAGGTGGGTTCTCCGGGGGGTATAGCCGATCCCGAAGCCTATGACCTGTTGGAATTGGGTGAGAACGCCGTTTCCAAAAGTGAGACTGGACGACTGATCAATGGCGGTGTAGCTTGCAAACACGTTAAAACTCCGGCCCAGTTGCCTGCTAGCCTGCACTCCGCCGTACTTTCCGTTGACTTCTCCGTTGTTAATGAGCCCGACGGTGCGCCGGTACGTTCCTTCGGCTCCCACTGTGACATTCTGCCCGAATTCGCGGGAGAAGCCGGCGGAAACCGCATCGACTTCTGCTCCGAGAAGAAATCCTCCGCCGCTGCCTTTTCCATGGGTATATGCCAGGCTGGCGATGCCGAAGCGGAGCCGATCACTGATGCTTGCGCTCACCGCGAGGCCGGTTGAGTCAGGCACCACGGCGGTATTCGAGCTCTGCGTCCACTGTGGCCCGACGGAAGCGAAAGTAGTGATCTGGCGGCTCCAGGTGCGACTGAAGCCAGCCGACGCGGTCTCGGTTGAGAAAGTATCGGGCGAACCACCATAGCTGAACTGAGCAAAAGAGTACTGGCCTATAAGTGAATTGCGTGCATTGAGCCGCCGGCTGACTTGGCCGTTGGCCCCCTGCCTGTCGTTATCCTGGCCGTTTCCGTCCGGGAATCTCATGATTTCCCAACTGCCGCCGAAACTGAACCGTGTGGCGTAGTTAAGGGTGCGTGAGAATTCGCCGCTCGCGATGTTGGTGATCACGGGCGTATCGATGGTCAGAACCGATTGAGAAGACGGCCCGGTGGAACCTTCCCCGCCGATCGGTTCGCCGGTGCCCGGAACCCCTGTGAAGCCGACTGTAGAAGACTGTGGCAGATAGGAGACATTGTCAGTGACAATTGCGTTCCACTTGGCCCCGATGAACCCCTGGGTAAGGCTCAAGTGCTGAAAGAATCTGGAATTATCGTCGGGACCGGCGATGGTCCAGGCGTAACCTCCGCCATAGGTCAGAGTGAATGGCAGGCGCTCGCCGCCATTTGAATATGCCACATTTCCTGAAGCGATGGCCCTCTGTTGGTCGTGGCTGGAGTCGCCACTGTAGAAACCCGCCGTCTCAGCGTAGCGCGCAGAATAACGCAGGTACGCCGGGCCTGCCGTGGCAGCGGGCGCAACCTGAGCGCCAGCCGATGCGGCAATGGCGAGGAGCAACGCGACAATTGCGAAAATCTTCTTCATTGGATGCCTTAGGGAACAACAATCGTGTCGCCGGACTTGAGAACCAGGTCTTTCGAGCTGTCGCCCTTCAATGCCTGTTTGTAGTAAACGGGAATCTTGAGGTGCGTTCCGTTTTCGTCGCGGAGGATATAAATCTTCTTCACGTTGGCGAATTCTGTGAGCCCGCCGGCGCTGCCGATGGCTTCCAGCAATGTCATGCCAGGCGTCATTTCGAGTGGACCCTTTTTCCCCACTTCGCCGAGCAGGTAGACAATTTTGCTGCGAATCTGGCCTACCACTACGGAAACGTTTGGATCCTGAACAAATTTCCTGAGCTGGCCGGTGATCTGATCCCTCAACTGCAGAGGAGTCAAGCCGGAGGCTTGCACATCGCCGAGCAAGGGCAGGGAGATCATTCCGTCGGGCCGCACGAGAATGCTGCCGGAGAGGGTGGGCTCTTTCCATACCGTTACGGTAAGCACGTCGGATGGGCCAATGATGTATGTATTAGCCGCGGCGCCCGCGGCCAAAGCAGGGGGCGCTGTGGTTGGCGCCGGCGAGGCGGGAGCAGAGTCGGCTGGCGCCTGTGCCGCTGGTTCGGCGGCGGCTGGAGCTTGCGTATCTGAGACTGGTGCACCGGGGGCTGGCGCGGTCACCTCGGCAGGCTTGCCGGCCGGGGCCTGGTCCTGTGCTGCGCAGAAGAGGCTTGGCACAAAGAATGCCAGAATGAAAAGTCTTACAGGTTTCATAGTGCGACTCCGTTCCTGTTGGGCGCAGGCTGGAATTCAGCCCCGACCTGTTTGAGCTTGTAGAGCAGGGCCTTGTAACTGATTCCCAATTCGTCCGCCGCGCGCTTGCGATTACCGCCGGTTGCAACGAGAACCTCGGAAATCAACTGGCGCTCGACCTGAATTGAAGCGGCGCGCGTGGCTTCCTTCAGCGAAAGGGATTTGCGATGTCCATTGCTTTTCACCGACGGAGACGCTGCCTTGAGTGCCGCAAGTGAGACCGACTGGTCACCGATAGCAACAAACGTCTTGATTGCGGTCTGGAGCTCGGACAGGTTATCGGGCCAGGTATGTTCCATCAGGAATCCAATGATCTCCTCTCTCAAAATAGGCTTGGGGCGGTCAAACTGTTTGGAATACTGCGTCAAAAGGTCGTCGGCTATGGAGAGAATTTCGGATTTTCTGCAACGCAGCGGTGAAAGTCTAAGCGTAACTGCGGAAACCAGATAATAGAAATCTTCTCTCATTCGCCAGGTTTTGACTTCCTCCAAAAGTTCGCGGCTCGTACCACAAAGGAGGCGGCTTCCCTGTGCCTGCCCGGAGCGAAAATAGGTATTGATGATCAGCTCCTGGTGGGCGAGACTCAGATCGCCGATTTCCTCAACATAGACCGTGCCCTGGGTGGAGAGGGCCGACAGCAGAGTCTCGGCGTCGGCATCGGCGCTGCGAATCTCGCAATAACCGCTGCGGGACCGATGGGACTGGGCGTGTATCTGTAACGAAATGGAACGCTTCCCAACTCCACGCTCACCCACGATCAGAACCGGGCAATCGCTCTCGGCAATGCGGGAGATGGCGCGCTGAATCTGCGCCTCAACGGGGGCAAAGGGTTTGGAGGCCGCGAACGGTTTCGTTTGTCGCCTCCCGTTTTGGATGGTTGAACTGGCTGCCATGAAGGGTCCTGGGTCCAGCCATGCTTTAGCAATGCGGGTTCCAAACTCCGGCACAGGAGGCGGAACGCGCTTTCCATGGGATATATCCGCTGTCAGGCGCACTTCCGGAACGTGCGATCTCCAAAAAGAAGGAAAAGTTTTTCCCTTTCAGTGGAAAGAATTGTAGCATTTATCCCCGCAAAAAGTGGAAGTAGTTTTCCACTCATAGGGGAAAGAGAATTCCCGAAACGGGCAATTCAGAGAGAATACCCCTTGGATTAAAGGGTTCTACTTTCGGCATTCGGATTGCTAAGCGAAGGGTAACGTGTTCAAATGCTCCAGGCCCCTGATAGGGAAAATATGGCCCAGGAATTACAGACGCCCGCCGTTCCTTGGAATGGCTCGTCTCTCAGAAGCGCTTACTTTGCATGGGGTGCCGCACTCATCGGCGTGCTCATGGCGGCGATTTACTACCGTGTGCTCGGGAAACTGGTGCTCGACTGGTGGGAGATACCCGACTTCTCTCACGGCTTTTTGGTGCCGATTTTTGCCGCCTATCTCGTCTGGACCAAGAAGGATACCCTTCTCAACACAAGAATCGCTCCCACCTGGAGTGGAATCGCGGTTGTTGCCCTGGGGCTTGTGGTTCTACTCCTAGGCATCTATGGCGCCGAGCTGTTCCTGTCGCGGGTCTCGCTGGTGATCCTGCTGGTAGGCCTGGTGCTTTGCTTTGGCGGATGGGAACTGACGAATGAACTGCGCTTCCCCCTGCTTGTGCTGTTGCTGGCGATCCCGATTCCTGCCATTATTTTCAACGAAATCACCCTTCCTTTGCAGACCCTCGCCTCCAAGCTCGCCAGCGCGCTGTTGCCGATCTTTGGCGTGCCGGTTCTGCGCGAAGGGAACATTATTGAACTGCCGGCGATGAAACTGGAAGTGGCGGAGGCCTGCAGCGGCATCCGTTCCCTGCTGAGCCTCTTCACCTTGGCGGTCTTCTATGGATACTTTCTGGAGAAATCCTTTCTCCGCCGGGTCATTCTCGCCCTGGCCAGCATCCCGATTGCGATTGCGGCCAACGCGGTGCGCATTCTCGGTACCGGCTTATGCGTTCAGTATTGGGATCCGGACAAGGCCCTAGGCTTCTTTCATGAGTTTTCCGGCTGGGTGATGTTCCTGGTTTCGTTGGGAAGCCTTTTCATCGTTCATCGCATCATGCGATTGGTCCCGTCCAGAAAGAGGCATGTATGAGAAACATTCGTTTCTGGACGGTTGTGGCTTTGCTTGCCGGAACTGCGCTGCTGCTTTTCGCCCGCGGCAACAAGGACCTGATTCCCGTGAGCGAGCCGCTGTCGCTTGTTCCTGAAACCATCGAGGGTTGGTCGGGGAGAGATCTTACGATCGATCAGGCATCGCTCGACGTTCTTGGGCCAGGTGACTTCCTGTCAAGAGTTTACGGCCAGGAGGGACAGGCCGAGCCGATCGGGCTGTTTATTGGCTACTTCCCCAGCCAGAGAACCGGCGTTACGATTCATTCTCCGAAGAACTGCCTGCCCGGCGCGGGCTGGGTATTTGAATCTTCGAAATACGTGAACCTGACCGATGCGGATGGCAAGGTGCACCGGGTGGGGGAGTACATTATCGGCGATGGGGAAGTACGGCAGTTCGTTATTTATTGGTACCAGGCGCACGGACGAAGCGTGGCCAATGAATACATGGCCAAGATTTACCTGGTAACCGACGCAATGAGGCTGAACCGTACCGACGGAGCGCTGGTTCGGGTGATTACGACGATCGGCCCCAAAGAAGAAACAGAGACAGCAGCCGCCCGGGCCGAGGCATTTACCGCGCAGCTTGCGCCGATGTTGCCGCGGTTTATTCCGAATTAGGCAGCTGAAGTGGACTCGACCGTATTGGGAATGACAATGGGATTTGCAAGAGATTCATGGCTGCATTCGCGCAAAAGGCAGCCGGCAAGGATGGAGATTATGACAGGTTCAAACAAAGCAGTGCAATTGCGATTCGATGGTGGGTGGAGACGGATGAATCGGCTGGGGTCTCTTTGGATGTTGATGCTTATCTTCGCGGTGGGTCTAGTGGCTGGGTGCCATACCGATCCAAACGTCAAGAAACAGAAATATCTTGAAAGCGGCAAGCGGTACAGCACCGAAGGCAAGTACAAGGAAGCTGCCATCCAGTTTCAAAACGCTATCAAGATCGATAAAGGGTTTGCCGACGCTCATTTTGAACTGGCACAGGCATATGTGCATCTGAGCCAATTCAGCCAGGCGTATGGAGAGCTTATGCGCACGGTTGACTTGCAGCCTACGAATTACAAGGCGCGCATCGACCTGGGCAACTTGTTGCTGGCTGGAGGCAAAACCGACCTCGCGCTGGCGCAGGCAAATGTTGTGTTGGCAGCGCAGCCGAACAACCCTGACGTCCACGCGATGCTTGCCGCCATTGCGGTCAAGAGCGGCCACAAGGACCAGGCGATGGTCGAGATCCATCGGGCGCTGGAACTGGAACCGAACCGGGCAGTCTTCCATGAGGACCTGGCGTTCCTTCAGGCAGCTGATCCGACGCAGACTTCATCCGTGGAGGAGGAACTGAAGAAGGCTGTCGTACTCGACCCGAAATCTGTCAACGCCAAACTGCTGCTCTCGGCGTTTTACATTCGGAACAGCCAGTGGCCGCAGGCTGAACAGGCGAGCCGCGACGCCATCGCTACCGATCCGAAGAGCCTTGCTGCCCGGGCGAGTCTTGCCCAGGTATTTCTCAAGCAGGGCAATCAGGCAAAGGCAGAAGACGTACTCCGTCAGGCATCGCAGGATCTCGCCAGCGATGCGCAGGGAGTGCGCTTGCTGGCGGACTACTACACAGGCTCGGGACAGACGGACAAGGCCAAAGCCGAGTTCGCGAGCCTTGTGGCCAAGACACCCAAGAGTTTTACTCTCCGCAAGGCTTATGTTCGCATTCTTCTTCAAGATCGGGACTACGCAACCGCGCGGACGGTGATGGCAGGATTAATGAAGGACGACCCGAAGGATCCAGAAGCTGAGGGATTGAACGGAATCGTGCTGCTGAACGATGGCAAGGCAAATGAGGCAGTGAGCGCCCTCATGGGTGCGACTAAGGATTATCCCAAGGACGCGTTCTTGCAGTTTTGGCTGGGTAGAGCCGCACTGGCGAAAGGCGATAGCGACCTTGCGGAAAAAAGCCTGCGTCAGGCTGCTTATCTGAATCCGTCCAAGTTGGACGCAGAAGAGGAGCTGGCGCGCATCGCTGGTCAACGTGGCGACCTGGACATGCTTAACGATGTGGCGAGCAAGACCATTGCCGCAGTGCCTCGCTTTCCCGGCGGATACGTTTGGCGAGCGGCTGTAGAGATGAATCGGGACGCGCAGGACAAGGCTGAAGCCGACCTCAAGACCGCAATCAGCCTTGCTCCGCAAGCCCCGCAAGCCTATTTGGAGTTTGGAAAACTGCGCTTCGCGCAGAAGCGCTATCCGGAAGGAGTGGCGCTACTACAGCAGGCACTTCAGACTGACCCCAACTCGGTTGAAGCCGTACGCCTTCTGGTCAGCTACGACCTTTTCCAGAAAAAGCCGGCGGACGGCCTGGCCCGCTTGAAGTCGCAAATCGAGAAGAGTCCAAAGAATAGCGGCTTCTACGATCTTCTGGCCCAGTTGCAGGTGCAGACCGGCAGCTTTGACCAGGCTGCGGACACGGCCCAGAAGGCCATCCAGTTGAATCCTGGCGATGGTGAAGCGGTGATGCTGTTCGCACAGATTCAGGTGAAGCGGGGCCAGACTGCCAACGCTGTTGCGGTGTGGGAACAGTGGCTTGGTGCGCATCCCAACGACGCCGGAGCCATTGCAGTTCTCGGAACCCTGGAGGAATCGCGCGGAGATCATGCGAAGGCGGAAGCCTACTACAAGAAGGCTCTGCAGATTCAGCCGAAAAACGCAATTGCATCGAACAATTTGGCCTATCTGATGCTTGAGAACGGCGAAAACGTGGATGTGGCCTTGTCATTGGCGCAAACTGCGCGTCAGGCATTGCCGAATTCTTCCAACACCGCCGACACGCTTGCATTGGCCTACTATCACAAGGGAACCTACGGGTTTGCCCGCGATCTGCTGGAGGAAGCGATCAAGACCAATCCTAACGACGCTTCGATGCAATATCACCTGGGAATGGTGTACAGCAAGCTTTCCGACAGGAGCAATGCGGTGGTCCACTTCAAGAAGGCATTGGCGCTGGCACCGGACTCGCCGGAAGGAAAAGGCGCCAAGGCTGCGCTGCAAGGTCTCAGCTAACGGGCATTTGGTATGGCTGCATCAACTGGCTTCAGGGTTCCTCTCGGGAGATATCCCGGTAAAGCAAGCATTCCCTCAGGGGCTAAAGCCCGCGTTCATTTTGCTGCCTTTACAGCACGACTGAAGTCGTGCCCTTTCAAAGCGGCAACCTGATCAGAGGTTCATTAGCGTAAGGCGTGTCAGTAAACAACTATCCTGAGACGATAACAATCATCGCGCTCGGCAGCACGTTGCCGCCGAGCAGGGGAGAAAAACGATTGCAAGTGGACGATGGCACTGAGGCTGGGGAGGCGCACGTTCACTTTTCCCGGAAGCAAAACGGAACCGAAGGCCGTTCCTGGGTTCGGACCTTGGCCCAGGTGTTGTTCGTTGGCTTGTGCACTGAAGCAGTTTTCTCCATACCTTATCGGAGCGTCTATCTTGCCCGATATTCGGTACCGCTAGCTGCGTCTGTCGCAATTTGCGCGGTTGCAGCAATCGGCATCTGCTTCGCGTTTCGCCGGGTCATTTTGCAAGGGCTTGACCGTCTGCTGATGGCCCTCCCCATGGAGCACAAGGGCTGGCTCACATTCTGGCTGATCCTCGGGCTGGCCATACGGCTGGCGTGGATTCTGCGCTTCCCTGTCACGCTCAAGTCGGACTACCTGGTCTATTTTCAGAATGCCGCTGTGATGGCCCTCGGACAGAATCCGCACGGTGCATTTTTTCCTCCAGGATTCTCGTTGTTCCTAGCGCCCTTTTTTATGGTCTTTGGGGCGCACCTGTGGGTATGCGCGGGTTGCGCTCTGTTGCTGTTCACGGCGACTTACTTTCTTACTTATGCCCTGGCCCTGCGGATTCAGGGCGGGCTGGCGTCACGCATTGCGCCGATGCTGGTTGCCGTATGGCCTGGCTATTTCATGCTTGCCGGAATCAACTGCAAGGAGAACTTTCTTGCCGTTCTGGTGCCGGCGTCTGTGCTGCTTTATTTAAAGGCAAGTGATTCAGAATCAGCTCATAAGCCGGCAGGCAAAACCGGATTTCGATGGAGGTTTGCGATTGCCGCAGGCTTGTGCATGGGACTGGTGGCTTTGACCCAGCCAGGCTACCTGCTGTTTCCCGCTGTCATCTTCGGGCTGGAGACGTTGCGGCGGACGGGGATTCTGATGACTGCGGCCAGAACCGCAGTGTTTACCATTGCTGTGGTCGCGGCGATTTCACCCTGGACCTACAGGAATTACCTGGTCTTTCATCGCATTGTGCCCATATCCACCAATGGCGGGAATGTTTTTTATCGCGCCAATAACCCGCTTGCCAACGCGCATTTTGAGGCGCAGGGAGAACTGCCGCTGCCTAAAGACGAGTTTGCGGCGGACAAGGAAGGCTACAGGATGGCTGATGAGTGGATCACGCAAAATCCTGGAGCGTTTGCGACGCTGATGGTAAGGAAGCAGATTGTCTATCTTGGGGATGACGGGCTGGGGGCATACGAAACCTTGAAGCGCGACCTCAGTCCTTCAGTCGCGCTGTACGCTTCTTTGAAGGCGATCTCGAATTTGTATTGGCTGGTGATATGGGCGCTCCTGTTGCTGGGTTTCCCGCTGCTGTTCAGGATTCGCAACTGGCGGCTATGGTATGGCGCGTTGTTTCTTCCCCTGCTATACCAGTGGGTGATCGATAGCGTATTCGAGAGCGGGCCCCGCCATCATGTGCCTTATGTGGCGCTGTTCAGTGTGCTGGTTGGGCTGGTGTTCGAATCTCTGCAATCGACGGCGCGGAATCAAGTTCCCGGCATAATCGAAGCACGCGAAGCCATCAAGTAAAGAACCGCTTGGCTAGTGTGGAGTCTCAGAAGTTTGTGGCATTTGTCTTACACTACGGGGTTTGCCGCCATCTTCCCGAAAAGCAGGTCCTTCGGCTCCGCTGAAGTACGCTTCGCTCAGGATGACAGCTCATTTTTTGAAATGAACATTCGAGACAGAAAACTAGACCGCCTTATTCTCTAGAACGGGACGGGAACGGCGATAGAGCCAGTAAGAGTTCCAGATGTAGATGGTCCACCACAGGGCCGCTCGCGGGATGGACAGCTTGGAGAATTGGCGATAGATCTTCCAGGTGTCGGAAATCGCCCTGCGCTTATTTGCCGAACGGCTTTGCGCCGACAGGCGGTAACGGCCCAGATCATAGGGGAGCCGGTGTCCGTTCTCTCCCCGCTGGATGATGCTCATCCAGCCAATGAAGTCCTCGTGGGTGAGACGATAGCCGCGGGGAAAGTGGAAGCCAGGAACGCGTTCGAGATCGATGACCATGCTCAGACAACCGCCAGTGCCGCGCCGCAGGTGGAGGGTGCGAAAGTCCAGCACCTCAGGCCCCGTGATCAACGGACCAATCAGAGCGCCATCGTGGGACATGTGACGATAGTCGTGGTAAATGAAGCCATAGCCGTGGGTTGTCATCCAGTCCACGGCGCGGGCAAGTTTTTCCGGGAGCCACAAATCGTCGGCATCGAGAAAAGCGATGAACCTTCCGCGGGCTGCGTCGAGCGCCAGATTGCGCGCGGCCGAGGGGCCTTGACGCCCAGCAGATTGCAACACTCGAAAGCGCGGATCTTCAGCCGCAGCAGCCTCTATGATCTCCCGCGAGCCATCTATCGAGCCGTCGTCGACGAGAATCTGTTCCCAATCGGTGAATGTCTGGGCGCGGACAGTGTCCAGGGTCTCCGGCAACCAGCGCGCTGCGTTGTAAACCGGAGTGACGATTGAAACCAGGGGCATGAAACGGCCTTTCAGCGGATGCGGCAATCCTGCGGAGTGTCCGATCGGGTGGTGCGGCTATAGCAGAAGCTTTGTTGCTATGAACAGATGCAGGTCAAATGCAACGCCATCGGATGGCGAATCTCGGCACCACAAGCAGTGGCCCACAGTAAGTATATTCTCACTGCGAGAGGGGTTTGACATCGTTCTATTGACCAGGGATATACTTCGCTCGATCGGTCGCATTTGAGCTTGCTGAAGATCGAGCGGCGGACATTGCCGGTGGGAATCGGCAACGCAGATTTGAATTTCGGACGGGGTCCTCAAGCAGCTTGCATTGAGTCATCTCAGTGCAGCACAGGCTGGTAAACTACGCTTGCGGTAGCCTCTTAGAACCTGTCCAAATACCGGGTTCAAGGAGGGCCGGTTGAGGTTCAGTGGTCCCCCACCCATTCGCAAAAGCGCGAATGAATGGGGCACGGAGCGTCTGTACCTAGTTGGAACTGGGCAAGTCTCAGTTCTTGGACAGGTTTCTAATAACTTCACATTCATCGCTTCAAGCGGGGTTAACTTTGCGCGCTGAGTCAGTTTCCGGGAAAACGGTGGGACAGCCGGCGCCGAGACTACATCTTCTTTACCATGAACTGAGGCAGGGCGAGAGCAAGTACTCATATGTGCTGGGGAAAGAAGCGTTCGACAGGCAAATGGAGATGTTTGTCCGGATGCGGAACGAGGAGAATGCGGGCTTGTGGCCGGAGGTTACCTTCGACGATGGACATAATTCCGATTATGAGTACGCGTTACCGATCCTTCAATTGCGGGGGATGATCGCGCGATTCTTTATTACAGTTGGCTGGACCGGGAAAAGGGCAGGTTATATGGGTTGGAGCGAGTTGAGATCGCTTCACGATGCCGGGCAGATAATTGGCGCTCATGGATGGTCGCATACGCTTCTTACTCATTGCGGCGCGGAAGAACTGAACAAAGAACTGCGCGGCGCAAGGCAGTTGCTGGAGGATAAGCTCGGGGGCCCGATTACCACGATGTCGTTGCCTGGCGGCCGCTCGAACCGGCGAGTGATTGCCGCCTGCCGGAAGGCGGGATACACGCAGATTTTTACTTCCGTGCCCAGGGCTGAGCAGACGACTTCGCCATTTTTGGTTGGCCGGCTTAATATTCGCGGAGATATGACACTGGAGTGGATCCGCAATCTGCTTGAGCCGGGGAGCGGCACAATAAGAAAGCTGGAGCGGCAATATGCGATCAAGCAGGCTGCGAAGGGGCTGCTTGGAGACTGGGCTTACGAAAAGCTATGGGCAGTCATGAATCGCAAAGAGCCGAAGAGCGGCGAGGACTACGCGGGATGAAGATTCTGCACGTCATCAGCAGCGGCGGAATGTACGGTGCAGAAGCCGTGATCCTGAACCTGTCGCGCACGCTGAATGAAGGACCGCACCGCGGTCTTCTTGGAGTTTTCAAGAATTCCTCCCGCCCAAATCTCCAACTTCATGAAAGCGCAACCAGGGAAGGCATCGAGTCGCATCTGATTTCTTGTGGCGGACAGATTGACCGCTCGGTGATTGCTCGTATTCGAGACCTGGTTGCACGGACGCGTATCGATGTTGTCCATGCTCACGGGTACAAAGCAGACATCTACGTCTACCTGGCATTGCGTGGCCGGAGCATTCCGCTCGTATCGACGTGTCACACATGGTACGACAACGACCTGATGGTTCGGCTTTACGGCGCGGCAGATCGATATGTACTGCGCGGGTATGCGGCCGTGGTGGCTGTTTCGGACGACGTGAAGCAGAGACTGCTGAGGGCGGGGGTGCGCGAAGACAACATCTATCTGATCAAGAATGGAATCGATCTGCGGCCCTTTGACAACTCGCTGCCATCGCTTCGAAAAAGCCGGGTGCAGCAGGGCTTTGCGGTTGTTGGCCTGGTTGGGCGGTTGGCTCCAGAAAAAGGCGTTGATATCTTTCTGGCTGCCGCCGCGCGCGTGCTGTTTGAAATGAAGAACACAAAGTTTGTGGTGGCCGGAGATGGTCCCGACCGAGCAGGGTTGGATGCGCTGATCGATAGGCTCGGCATACGCGCCAGCGTGACATTGCTTGGGCGGTGCGACGACATGCCGTCTTTTTATGCATCCCTGGACGTTATGGTCTCATCGTCGCGTCATGAGGGAATGCCGATTGCAATACTTGAAGGAATGGCCAGCCGCCTGCCGCTCATCGCAACGCCAGTTGGAGCGATTCCATCCGTCATCCGGGATGGCAACACGGGCGTTTTGGTGCCTGCGGAAAATCCGGAACTGCTGGCAGGATCGATCATCGACCTTTTGCATGACCACGAAAAGCGGCAAGAGCTTGGCTCCGCGGCGAGGCGATTGATCGAAGAAGAATTCTCCGCGGCACGAATGACGGCGGATTATCTGCATGTTTATGAGGATGCCGTTGCTGCTACCGAGGTCGGCAGAGGCCGCGAGGCAGGCAGCTCGCTCGCTTCGCGAGGAACAACAAATTGAGCAAACGCCGTATCCGTGTCTTCATGATGGACCTGTGGGCGACCGTGCCCTACTACACGGCGTATCTGTCCAAAGCCCTGATCGATCACGGAGTGGATGTGATGGTGGGGTCGATCACCTACTATCTCGATCCGGATTGCTTTACGAGCCGCAGCATCAAGGTCGATCCGGGGCTTCTGGATGTGGTGGGGAAATTCAATTTGCCGCGCCTGCCGCGGAGAATCCTGAAATTGATGGAAGCACTGGTAAACCTGGCTGCGCTGACAGTGCGCTTCCTTGTGTCGCCTCCGGATGTGATCCATGTCCAGTTTCTTCCAATGTTGAAGTGGCGTCTTCCGCTCGATTTCTGGTTCCTGGAGTTCTGCCGCCAACGTGGCTCAAAGATCGTGGTCACCGTGCACGATGTGCTGCCGCACGACACCGGCGAGACGCACAGGCAGACGTTCGACGCGTTGTATCGATTGGCCGACCGGCTTGTTTGCCACTCCGATCACATCCGGGCGAGGTTGCGTGCGGAGTTCTCAGTGCCCGAAGAGAAGGTCGCAGTGATTCCGCATGGGCCTTTTTTTTATGACGTTGCTTCAACCGGCAACGAAGAAATCCTAGAGGGCTTCCATGCCGCACCGGGCAGAGTTCTGGTTCTTTGGCAAGGGCTCGTTTTTCCCTATAAGGGAGTCGATCTGCTGCTTCGTGCGTGGAAGCAAGTGGAGTCTCAGAACGCCAATTGCAGCCTGGCGATTGTAGGAACCGGTGCGCCCGAATTGCTTGAGCAGATTCGTGAACAGGTGAAGAGTCTCGGTCTGAAGCATGTGCAGCTTTGCCTGCGTTTCGTCTCCTCGCGCGAGCTAGTCACGATCTATCGAGCCGCCGACGTAGTGGTCTATCCTTATCGTGCTATTACAACCAGCGGCGCAATTGCAACGGGACTGGCATTGGGAAAGACGATTGTGGCGAGCGATCTGCCTGTGTTTCGCGAGCTGCTGAAACACCGGGAGAATGCCCTGCTTGCAAATCCGGAAGATGCCGTCGAGTTCGCAGGCGCGCTGATCGAACTGGCACAAGATGCGGGCCTTCGAGAACGCCTGGCCAGCAGGGTGCGCGCGATGGAGTTTGGGGAACAAGCCTGGCTCTCAATTGCGAAGGGGACCGAGCGGACTTATGAAATTGCTTTGATGTGAACCTTCATTCTTCTTTCATTTTCGCTTTCTCTTGTCCGGGATTCTCTCTTTTGCAGCTTGCGTGGAGCCGCGATTTCTGCGCGCCTGGACCTTTATGATTGCATCGGCGCTTATATGGCAATATTTACCGTAGAGGCTGTAATAATTACAGAATTATTGGCTATTGACGGCCACGTGCGCTTTCATAGACTATCGAACCTCCGCGGCAAGTAACACATTCCACATCATCTATTTCCTTCTCTACTGTCCGCCGCAACGATCGGCACAGTGATTGCACAGTAGCGGGCAATTCACAGTTTTGCTGCACGGAGACGCATGTTCAAACGCCCAGATTCATGGGCGAAACGTCATCAAGAGAACCCTGTGTCTGTTCGGCGGCGCGCACTGAGTGGCTCCTCAGTGTCGGCGGAAAGCTGCGTGCATTCGCAAAACTTAAGCAGAGATACGTATAACACGGAGTCTCCAACGTATGACTTTCGATTGCCCATGCCACGTGATCCCTGTCACGTTTCATCCGCTCCTGATTCAAGTCGGGGAGCAAACAGCCGAAATACAAATCATTGGAGTAGCTAATTTGTGTGAGGCCTACTAACACCGATGTTGCATGCCGCGGTGGATAATCGGCCGAAATACAAGCCAATGGCAATGTCCATTCGTATCGCTCCGACTAGCGCCCAATGGTACTTGCCAGCGCGGGTAGTTGGGCGGAATGCAAAACAGTGGACTAACTAATTTGTGTCACCCCGACTAACACCGACGGACCTTGTCGGTCACTTTGAAATGGTTACCCTAAAGGTACCGCGTAACTTGTGTAACCACTTGAGCCGGCCGCCGATCAGTTTTGAGAGCCGCCATCGCAGGGAGTTGTATGAAAAAGCAGTTATTCGCATTCCTTTTCTTGTTATCGTCCGCGACGTTAATGTTTGCCGCGAGCTCAACCTCTACCACAGCGCCCGCATGCCTCTTCACAGATGTTGTTTCAGGGCCGGCATCGGGCGGTGAAGGCGGGAATGGAACCTACCTAACCATTTTCGGAAAGAACTTCGGATCAACACAGGGAACATCGACCGTAACTGTCAACGGAAAACCCGCGGCGCAATACCTGATGTGGACGCAAGATTATAATTCGACTGCGCAAGATGCAATCGGCGTTCAAATAGCAAGCGGGACAACTGGAACCGGGCCGATCGTCGTGACGACACCGGTTGGCTCGTGCAGCAATCTGAGCTTTACCGCACGCCCGGGCAAGATCTATTTCATCGGCGCGACTGCCGACAACTCCAAGCCTGGCACCTGCTCATCCATGCTAGCCTCAAATTCGTATTCGACGCCGTGGGGGCTGACGAATTACGCGAGCACGAGCGAGTCCGGTTACTCCTTCGCGAAGATGCGAACTCCGTACACCTATTACCAATGCATTTCGCCTGGGGACACGCTCGTCTTTCTGAATGGCGCCTCCTATCACTACTTCGACGGGCGCGGATGGCACGCCGCATTGACGATCGATAGGAGCGACGCAACGGCCGGCAGCTTCTATACGTTCATGGCGCGTCCGGGCGCGGCTGTGCAGTTGGGCGCGGTGGGATACGCTCTTGGAATTCGCGGCACGGGCGGCTCATCCTACGACGTTTACTCGGGGTTTACGCTTTCGGGCAATGACTCAGATGGAGCCAGCGCAATTGCGACTTCTCCTTACGACCGCGCGGTAGGCAACACGATTGTATGCCCCGGATGCGCGGGAGAAGCGGGAGCTTTCTCAGGGACCGATGGCACTGTGGCCCTGGGCAATGTGTTGACATCTATATCCACGGACAAGACGCTTCTTCCGAACGGATCAAACAAGGAGTACCACGCTGCCTATTTTGCGGGCAACAACATTGAATTCGGATGGAATCGGATTTACAACACGGCCGCCTACAACGGCTTTCAGATCAATCATGACGGGTCTACGGGGTTTTATAATCTCAACATTCACGACAACGATATTGCCGATGTGAATGGCTCAGGCATCAACCTTTCGACCATCGATCCTTCCTCGGGATTCGTGCACGTTTACAACAACATCATTCACCACACCGGGTTGAGTGAACCAAGCGACGGCGATGGGGACGATCCGCATAACTGCATCGCCGTGAAGGGATATTACGGTTCTGCCGGGCTTGGCACGGCAGAGATTTACAACAACACGATGTACGATTGCAGTTCCAATCTGAACGCCAATCCAAAGGACGAATCTTCGTGCGCTGTTCTCATTGCCCCCAATGCCTGGGGAAGCGTGACAACGCAACTCAACAATAACATTGCTTATCAACCGGCCTATTCCGGAACAAGCTTGAGAAACGTGTACCTTTGCGGCAACCCCAGCAACATAGTTTCCGGCTCGAACAACATCTGGTACAGCGAAAGCACGCCGAAGAGCACGGAGTATGCGACGACTCTGGGCACGATTGAGAACCCCATGTACGTCAGCGCCGCCGACGGGGCTTGGACCAACTACGCGTTGCAGGGCAATAGTCCCGCAATCGGCTCAGGAAGCACCTCACTGTATCCAGTGATGGACTTTAACGGAGTCACCCGGCCGCGCCCGCCGGCTATGGGCGCACTCCAGAACGGCAGCACATCCTCAGGCTCGCAGATCACTGCCAGCGCCACGCCTAATCCGGCGACGACTGACAAACCTGTGACATTGACGGCGACAGTGGCACAGACCGGAAGTTCGGTTCCAACAGGCAACATCGAGTTCATGAATGGAACCGTCTCTCTGGGTCAGGCTTCTCTCGACAACGACGGCACCGCGACGCTGGAGATTTCATCGTTGGCTGGCGGTTCCTACGACGTGGTTGCCACCTATTCAGGAGACTCGAAATATCCTGCTGGTGAATCCGCTGAAGTCTTCCTGCAAGTGCAAGCCGCGACGACGACAAGCCTGATTGCTTCTTCGAATCCAGTCGCAGCCGGCCAGACCCTGGTCTTGACGGCGACGGTTGACGGGAACAGCACAAGCTTTCCGAGTGGTACGGTCAACTTCCTGAATGGCTCTACAGTTATAGGAACAGGCACGCTGAACTCTTCCGGCGTAACAACGATGTCGACTTCGACCCTGGCAGCCGGGACATATAGCCTCACTGCTCAGTATTCGGGGAATGCAAGCTTTCTTTCGAGTACGTCGTCCGCGGTATCGGTAAAAGTGACGGCAGGCGCTCAGTCGGCGACAAAGACAAGTCTGGCGGCGAGTTCGAATCCAGTCGTCGACGGCCACACGCTGGAGTTGACCGCAACCGTAAAAGGAGATGGCTCCGCAATTCCATCGGGAACAGTACTCTTCATGAACGGCTCGACGCTGCTGGGAAGCGGGACACTGAACTCTACCGGAGTTGTCACTTTCTCCACATCTTCTCTGGCCGTTGGCACATACAGTCTGACTGCACAGTATGGGGGGAGTGCGGGCTTTCTCGCAAGCACTTCGACTTCGATTTCTGAGAAGGTGGTCGCAACGGGTGCTGTCGCCGCAACGACAACAAAACTGACTGCGTCCTCGAGCACCGTCATGCCGGGCGCGATGCTCACTTTATTCGCGACCGTAAAAGGGAGCGGTAACGCAGCTCTGAACGGAACGGTCAGCTTTACCGGCGGGTCGACGCTGATCGGTACGGCTACGCTGAATTACTCCGGCAGCGCGACACTCCACACCAATTCTCTGCCCGCCGGATCGTATAAATTCACGGCTAAATATGCGGGGAATGGCAGTTACGCGGCCAGTTCTTCGACGGTTGTCACAGTAACGGTGAAGGCTCAGACCACGACGACGAGCCTGGTCGCCTCTCCGACCAAAGCCACGCAGGGTGATTTGGTGACGCTGTCGGCAACTGTGAAGGGAACCACCACCGTGCCGGGCGGCATAGTCAACTTCTTCAGCGGCTCGACTTCATTGGGATCCGGTTCTCTGAATGCCTCTGGCGTGGCCACGTTCAGCACCAATTCCCTGGCTTCCGGGAAACATAGTCTTACCTCCAAATACATGGGCGATACCGGTTCTCTGCCGAGCAGTTCGTCGGCAGTTTCGGTAACCGTCGCAACTCAATAGACAACAACAAGCGTGGCAGCGTCTGCAACACAGTCACTACGGGGCAGGCGCTGCCCATAACCCCGACCGTCATCTCAACGAAGTCGGATCCTGCGGGCAGGGGCCAGCGTCGCGCTGAACATTCAAGGTTAAGCGAATAGAATGATTTTTCCTCCTCGGACAGAGTCCCGGCCGTGCGAGTACAAGGATTCCTACCGGGATTATTGAAGAGTTATTCAGCTGCTTAGTCATACCTATAGAAGCCTTCACCGCAGCCGATGCTCCGCCCTTGCGGGTCTGCCGCGGATGCCGTATATTTAACATTCCCAAGCTAGATTTAAATCGTTTTGGAAACTACAGGATCAAACACCGTGAGAGCTCCTTCCACCGGCCGTTTCAGATATCTCCTCTTCGGCTCAATCGCCATTGCCCTGCTTGCTTTTATCGCGAAAGCAAATGCAATTATCGACGGGCAGAATCATAGTGCAGCTGCATCCGGTTCTTTGAAGGCCATAGCGCAGGGTCTTTCGCAGCCGATCATTTTGTACACGGACATCACTTCCGGGCCAAATTCCGGCGGCGAGGGCAACAACGGGACGTACCTCACGGTTTTTGGAAATCACTTCGGCACGACTCAAGGGACCTCAAAAGTGGCCATCAACGGCAAGGCCGTTGCGAAATACCTTTTGTGGTCTGATAAAAAGATCGGCCTTCAGGTGGGCCCTGTTTCGTCCGGGCCGATCGTTGTTACGGTGGGCGGCGCTTCCAGTAACTCCGATCTGACGTTCAAGGTTCGGTCCGGCCATATCTATTATATTGGCGCGGGGGCCGATAACTCCCCGCCTGGAAGCTGTTCAAGCATGATGGCCGCAAACTCTTATTCGATCCCATGGGGATTGACCAACATCGCAAGCACGATGGAATCCAGCTATTCCTTCGCTACGATGAGGACACCTTACACCTATTACAAATGCCTTTCATTCGGCGATACGCTTGTCTTTCTGAATGGCGCCTCCTACCACTACTACGATGGCCGCGGATGGCACGCATCGCTGACCCCGGACAAAAAGGGCGCCGGCGCAGACAGCTTCATCACTTTCATGGCTCGGCCCGGAGCGAGGGCGCAGTTGGGTGGTGAAAGCGGAGCGATGTTTCCGGTGCGCGATATATCGGACGGATACGACGTCTTCTCGGGGTTCACGCTGACCGGAAGGGGCAAAAGCGGCGGGGCCGAGTTCAGGACGAATGTTCGGCTTGTTGGCAACGAGATTACCTGTCCGGACTGTTCGGGGCCGGCGGGGGCGGTGTCGGGAGGAGACGGTCTTACCATGTATGGGAACACCGTTCACGATGTCGGTGTGCTGGCCCCGGGGGGCGCAGGCAAGCTGTATCATGCCATCTATGTGGCGGGTAACAATATCGATATTGGGTGGAACAAGATTTATAATACCAAGGCATATAATGGCATCCAAGTCAACCACGACGGATCTCCCGGGTTTTACAACTTGGCCTGGCACGATAACGACATCTCCGATGTGAACGGAAGCGGAATCAATCTTTCGACGATCGATCCCTCGTCGGGCTATGTGATGGTGTACAACAACGTGATTCACCATGTTGGCCTGAATATCGCCAGCGATGGCAGCACAAGCGATCCGCACTCGTGCATCGCGGTGAAGGGGTATGGACGTTCAACGGGCAGCGGTACCGTGGAGATATTCAACAACACGATGTACGACTGCAGTTCGTACCTCAATGTCAATCCGGCAAGTCAAGCTTCGTGTGCGATCATCGAACCTTTCAAACAGCTGAACGCAAGGACGAACCTTGTCAACAACATTGTTTACCAGCCGGTCTACACCGTCACGGCAAAGCAGAACGTCTTTATCTGCGGCGGCGTTTCCATGGGGACGCTTTCTGGATCGAATAATCTCTGGTACAGCGAAAGTCCTGCGGGGAGCGCGGCACCCGTGACGACTTTCGGGGTCATTGCCAACCCTTCATTCCTTTCGGCAAGCGATCTGCATGTGAGGAGAGGGAGCCCTGCCGTTGGTCATGGTGCTTCGATTGGCGACTTGAAACGCGATCATGACGGGGCGCCGCGGGCAAATCCTCCCACAATTGGCGCTTATGAATAGTCGAAAACCAAAGTTTTGAATTCGCCGCCGATCGTTACAACCCAATTATCAGAGCGACGGACGCACGCTTGGACGCTATGGTATAAATGACCAGAAAAGCCCCGTCAAGCTGCGAGATGGAGTTATGGTTTTTTGACGGGTCGAGCCGCGCTACACCTATGCGGTGAACGAAGGATTCCATGCGGTTCGCGCCGTCGGTGTGAGAATGGCGACGGGACCCAGACTTATACAGTAGGGTTTCTTAGGGAGCCATCGCTGGCCTCCTTTCGAGACGGGATGCCCGAAAAAACAGAGTGCACACAATGAGGAGAGTTTAATGCGGGATTTTTGGCGCTACGTGATCGAGTTGATTAAGTGGAATTTTCTTCGATTGATGGGAGGTAATGTTCTTGCGGCTCGATCACAAGGAGTCAAAATCGGCAAGGACTGTCGAATTTACACTCGGCAGTTTGGCGGTGAGCCCTGGTTGGTCTCCATCGGCGATCACGTCGACATTTCAACCAATGTCGAATTTGTAACCCATGACGGTACGGGTTGGCTGATCACAGATGAGCGCGGGCGGCGTCACCACGTCTCCCCGATCAGCATCGGCAATAATGTGTACATAGGCGCAAACACAACGATTCTTCCAGGCGTCAAGATCGGAAGCAACGTGATTGTCGGTGCAGGCTCTTTAGTCAACCAATCGATCCCTGACAACTGCGTTGTGATGGGCGCTCCGGCGAAGTATCGCCTGTCATTTGATGATTTCAAACAGTATGCTCTGTCTCATCATGCCGCCGACGCGGATATGGTTGGGAAAACTCGCCGGGAAAGGATCGATAGCATCGTAGATCATCGCCCTGCGCCTTCCATCAAGATTCCACAGGTTAGAGAGGTGGATAGCTCCGTTCCACCCGCTAAAGACCCATCGTAGATTGATGGATGTGACAACGGGGGGCAGGAATAGCGCGACGATATCTATTTTGCTTCGGCGTGAAAATACGACTTGATTCGGGGAAGGATCATGCGCTTGACGCTGTCTCGGAAAATCCATCCGACAGAGACGACAAAAATGGGCAGCAAAGCTAAGGTCTGAAGAAGAAACATTGCCATATTGTGCGCCGGGGAGTATACATCCACCGCGTAAGAAGCCGCGGCAAACGGCAGGGCGCAGAGAAAAACAGGCCCCCAGACTTTCAAGAAGACTTCGCGATAATGAATGC